>Ga0208179_1000019_pt1 | contig 262206 bp, 189 predicted proteins | sample Malvired_Geostar_FD_184238 | JGI IMG/M metagenome (GOLD analysis project Ga0208179, IMG submission 184238) | Marine viral communities from the Global Malaspina Expedition - Malaspina viral metaG DeepMed_Geostar (SPAdes) (version 2) | ecosystem: Environmental > Aquatic > Marine > Oceanic...
AACAAGATTACAATTATAACAGACCTCATGAATCACTTGGAAACAAGACTCCCAAACAGATTTATGAGGAATTTTATTAGGTTTGAAACTCTAATTTTAAATGGATCGAAAATCGGGGAAGCTTACACAATCTCCCCACAACTTTATTGCTTGATCCCCAATCTGCCGCACCTGGTCAAGGGGAAGCACACAACGCCTGCCTTTGCCGGCAGATAGGTATCAGCTGGACACTGCGGCTTTCCAGATTGTCCCGATGGTTGTCGGGACTCCCAAGAGCAAAGAGGGTAGATTCCGCTAACCGCATCTCGCTTGTTGGTCACAAGACCAACAAGGGCGGGGGGTTTTTCGTTTAAGTTTTACTCTATTGTCCATGCTGGAATAATTTGCTTTACTGTAATTCTAGTATGTCTGCAACCGCGTTCGAGTTTCGTCATGGCATCCATTCTAATAGGGTTGTTTTCTGGTAAGAAGTAAATGAAAGTAACGATTATGGGATAACAGTTCTTTCTGAATTTTTTGAGTGTTCTGCTTAGTTCTGATTCACCACTTCTAAATAACCCTTTGTATGCTTCATTACATTTGTTGCCCCAAATTCTCAGTAGCTGGCTAAAGAAAAACTTTGATTCATTATCCTTTTCAATAAAGGCACTTGCATATTGATCAAGAGCTTTTTGCAAATCAATTATACTATTGTATGACCAATCATAATTCTCATAATTGAGATCTTGCCAAAGAACTTCTTTTCGAATGAAACATTCAGTCAATATTAGTTCAATGTCAAGTGAACCTTTTTGAATTACTTCGTCTAAACCTTTTGCAGATAATTTTGCCTTGAACCGGTTAAGGTTAAAATATGTGGTAGTTAGATCGGATGCTGTTGAAAGTGCAACTTGGGCATAGTTCAGAAGTTCGGAATATTCCATCAGCTCGAGGCTTTAATGATGTACCGTCCTAAAACCAAGACTCCAAGAATCACGAAAAAACTTGTAAATGTTTTTGAATTAACATCTTTGTTATATCGGTTTCTTCTTATTTCATTGATGTTCTGAAGTGAAGCGAAGGGGATGTTATCGTCATATTTTGAATCCCCTATCCATCTTCCCACTGAAACTCGACCGCCAAAACGATGTTCATCCAAATGTTCTTTCATTTCTTGCAACTCCTGATTTGTTAAATACGGAGGCTTATTCATTTCACCTACAACTAGATAAGCAACAAATGTCAAGGCAATAGAGAGTAATAAGACCTTAAGGTTTGCCTCTAATTCTCGACCAACAATCCCTTGTGCTTTTTGAGAAGTAGTTAATGGTACCTCTGGTGGTATAGTTTCGAACTTCACTTTCAATTCTGGAAATGTCTCTGCCTTAGTCCAATCATCCTGACCTTCTCGCCAGATCAAAGTAGTTCTATCAATATCGGCATTCAACAGCTCTTCAAGACTTAATGGGCCAATTTTCTCAGTTTTTTTTGTGTAGAAATATTTCATAGATCAAATCATTACGTCCAACTATCGGGTCCCTCAGTTGGCAGATACCACTAATCTAGCGGAAGTACACCAGAAGCACAACGGTAACTACAAGGCACTGCGTTGCACAAGTAAAAGCCAGAACTACAGAAGTTTCTAAAACCGATGAAATTTCAGAAGGTGCACTGGAGTGGGCAAGTCCCGATGAAGCCTACAAAGATGCATTTTGGCACATAACCGATAGTTTCTGTTATGTATCGGTTTTTTTAGTGTTCGCTTCTATGCGTTCACGAACATATTTATTCTGTTTCCAATGTGCTAAGATGAAAAGAACAAATATCAAAATCGATATTATCCATTTTTGCAGCGATTCTGATATCTCCAAATTGTTCGAAATCCATACATAGGCCTTAAGAAAGATCAAACAGAAACCCATAGCTGCTAAGGTTCGGTAAGTATTGTTCACCTCAGACCTGATTTCAATACCAGGATCAACTTTCGAGGCACTGACATAGTCACGATAAGGAGCTTTCTTGAATTTTCCTGTTTTCTCCAAGATTGGTTCGATTATCAAAGATCCAACTCTGCTTATTATCAATCCGATGAAATAGTAGAGAAATGCGCCAATTAGAAGATTATCCTGGATGAAATTTAGTCCGCATGCATATTGACATAAATAGACGAATACCGTCCCGGGGAAGAAATAGTTGAAGAGATTATAGGAGGATATTTTATTTATTAAATCATTCATTCTTCAACTTCATTAAACAGTGGTAAGCTCGTTGCATTTGACCATCCAGACCTAGTTCCGAAATTCTTCCTGTGACATGCGGCTATTCCTTTGGTTACATAAACCTCGGCTCCTCTTCTTTTAAATGCATTCGAAACCGACTTTTTGGGATGAGTTGAATTACCATCAGAAATATTCGCGTATGCAGATTTAGTCTCGTTAACCGCTTGTGAAAGTTTAGGGCCGATAATTTCATCTAAAATTGATGGAGTTATATTTCTTCGACCTCCATGATGAGGAATTTGGACGAAATGACATTGCTTTAAGTCAATTCCAATAATCTGCGAATACTCAATAGACCTTGTTAGAGCTTGAATTCCCGCATCGCCTGTGAAAAGGACGTTTTGATCCTGAAAAGTCCCGAATAAAACACAGCTACTTTCATTCTGTGGAGAGGTTTCACCATCTTCAGTTAAAGTTTCGACATTCCAATTTTCCAAAACTTTTCTTATAGTCTCTTTCACGCTCTTCATTATTGTGCCTAGTGCTGTTTCTTGATCTGCTGTAGGCATGTTATTAAATCCTAGGAGTAGTTCATTGTACCAATTTCGGCTAGGTGAGAGCACTTGAAAATGACCTATGGAATCACCTTCGAATGGTTCATAAATGGGTATCCCGTTAGCTTGAGCAATGTCAAATAAGTTCTTTGCCTGTGTAAGAGATTTCTGTAGTTTTCTTGTCAGACTATTCTCTGAAACTCTTTTGTCAAGTACTGATCGGATGATTTCTCCGGCATGATCCCAAGGTAGGTGCATCCATATTTCACCGATTTCCAATTGTTCAGCAACTACGGTTAAGCCTGAACTATGGTCAATATCTGGATGTGTATTGATGAGGTAATCAACCTTGTTCGTGTTGTAGTTTTCTTTGATATGGTCAACAAGAGTCTGACCAGATTCTTTTGTTCCCCCGTCAATAACATAAATGGTGTCAACATTGTTGTCTCTCACACGAATTGCTATTGCGTCACCGTTTCGTTCTCCACTGTTAACAGGTATAAAGTCTATTTCATATCCGTTTTCTATCATAGTTGTTGGATTCTAATGATACATAACGACCAGCTATGATGAGTGGGGGTTAGTCCCGATAGCTATCGGGAGCACTAGCCTCTCATTTCGCACATAGCCACGCCTTGATTTAAATTTAAAACTTGTGGCGGACTTTCCAACCCCTACGAAAGTATCCTGACCGATGAAACCCCATTCATTCATAGCATATGTTAGGCACTTATTCCTTGATCTTCAGTAATAACGCATTGCGATCAACAAGCTTAAATTCGGTGTTATGATAGTTTTTAATCTGGTAAAGCGGATTTTTCATGAGAAATTCGAAAGTCTCGTTTCCAAATTCCACCAATGAGGACAGAAGGTGATCAAATTCTGCTATTGGTATGATTAGAATCGGAAATGGTTCAGGATACATGTTGAAGAGTTTAGAACCATACTCTAAAACTCCGCAATTTATTTCTTTGAAATCAATGTCTCCTGAAGTATTTAATGTCGCTTCATAAAGTGGAGAATCAATAATTAATATTGGAAGTGCAATAGTTTGGAGGTTCATTTTAACACTCTCCTCAAGATGACCTTCCTCGTTCTTTATCCAGTCATTAAAAGATTTAAGCAATGAATTTGTTGCTTTATAAATAGTCTCATCACTATTAGTGAATGCCTGAACTAGCTTGAAACCACGAGATGAATTACCAGGTAAATTGATGTGTTTTTTCTGGCTGTTCATGAGAAGTCTTGAATATTGACTAAATGCATCATAGAATTCCCCAAATGAAAAGGTATTCTTATCATTTTGTCTTGAACTAATCAAGACGAATGGCTTCTCCGACTTTTTACATTCCACTAAAAGGCTGAGTTCGAATGAAACATCATCATTTTTGTCATACCACGATTTGTTAGCGTATAAATCTAGTTCTCGTGAAATATTTTTTTCAGGATCATCGTATAGGTAAGAGTTTATAACTCGATATTGATTTTTGATCAGTTTCCCTGCGCTTAGAATTTCTAGCGGATAACCGGTTTTGTTGAACCAACTTGAGATTTTTTCTATCATTCCAGAATTGTGCCTAACAACCGAATATTCAACCACCAATGGCCCTTACTCGCCTGTAACGCTACCAAATCTAGTAGTTTTTAAATCCTGAACAAACCATTATCGGCTATAGGAGATATAGTCGCTTGAAGACCCTCTAATGAAACCAGGGCTGTCCTGAGTCACCGCACACCTAGCTTGCTTCGGCAGAAAAGGAATTTTCCCCTGAAAAATACTTCACGAACTCTCCTTCCTTTCCGCTAGCTTCGCGGCACTTTACATATCGCACATGACCAACGACCTGGTGCTCACCCAAGAGGAAGCACGATTTGAAACGCTTATTCAAGGTTTACTCACCGAAGGTCATGGTACATGCCCTGATTTCATAGATCCACTCACCGTAAACGGCCTCCGAAGCAATCTCCTACAACACAAACAGAATGGTGACATGCGGCCAGCAGGGGTCTCCCGGCAGTTTGATTACCAGCGAAACGCCGAAGTGCGTGGCGATGTGATCAGGTGGATCGAAAATGACACCACCGACGTATTCGAACTGCTGGTGCTCTCCAAGATTCAGGCATTCATCACCTACCTGAACCGCACCTGCTATACTTCCATCAATGACTTTGAGTTTCACTATGCCTACTACGAGCAGGGCAGCTTCTACAAGCGGCATCTGGACCAGTTTAAAAGTGACAAAGGTCGGAAATACTCTCTGGTGATGTACCTCAATGAAGACTGGCTGGATAGCGATGGTGGTAAACTGTCACTGTACCACCCGGATGGCACGCAAGAAGACGTTACCCCTACTGGTGGCAGAGCTGTATTCTTTGAAAGTGATAAGGTAGAGCATGAAGTACACCCCTCACTGAACCGCTACCGCCTGAGTATCGCCGGCTGGCTCAAACAGGTCTGAGAATCCCCGGACTTAACGTTTTATTGCCTATTTCACATCCTGCACACAGCGAAAGCCTGTGTGATTGAAGCCCGAGTCTTTGCTGGAGCTCATCCTTCTGGACACCCGATAGCCGCTGCAGTAGCTGTCGTTGCATAAGAAAGATCCACCACGGATCAGGTGCTTGGGGGTATAGGGATCACGTGGGTCATAGTATTGAGGGGAGCCTGTGGGATCATCCACCACTCCTTTTCGCTGATAGCTCTCATAGGCACGGGCATCGTATTTGTCCTGGCACCACTCCCATACATTGCCCGCCATATCGTACAGCCCAAACCCATTTGGGGGGAAGGACTTCACCGGAGCGGTGGTCTCAAAGCCATCCAACACATAATTTTGATAGGGAAACTTACCCTGCCAGAAGTTGGCTTTGTCCGAAGCAGTTTCAGCTGACTCATTTCCCCAGGGATATTTGATGTCTTTGCGCCCGCCCATGGAAGCCCACTCCCATTCTGCTTCTGTGGGCAGTCGCTTGCCAGCCCATAGGGCATAAGCCACTGCATCATCCCAGGCCACATGTACCACAGGATGATTCATTCGCTCTGCGATGCTACTTTCGGGCCCCTCCGGATGGCGCCAGTTGGCACCAATGGTCCACACCCACCACTGAGAATAATCGGAGAGATCTACTTCACTGCTGGTTGGCTGAAACACCAGCGCTCCCGCCTGCAGTACGGAGTCCGGAGGCTTGGGGGTACCCTCAGGCACCTGAGTTTTCATCTCTTCCCAGTCAATGTCCCGCTCGGCTATGGTCACGTAGCCCGTAGCTTCTACAAATTTCGTGAATTGGGCATTGGTGACTTCCGTGGCATCGATATAAAAGGCAGAAACTGAGACCTCATGACTCGGAAATTCATCCTGATAAGCCTCACTGGATTTTGCACCCATATTAAAAGTCCCGCCGGGGATATAAACCATGCCCTCCGGAGCCTCTACTTTTTCACGACCTTGATCGCCCTGTGAACAACCTGCCGCCAACAGGCAGATCAAGCCAAACTTTAATAACCTCATGGGTCAAAGGTTATCAAAAATGGGTTAACCAGGAAAACTTTAAGAAGGTCTTGTTCAATTTACTTATCTAGTCTTTCTAAAGAAATACGGTCTCCTCCTACCCAGGTCTTCCACAGAGTAAGTCACAGTGAGTTCATGTTTCCCGGTGATGAGCTCATTGAATTCACCAAACGGGTGATTATAGCTATATCCCACTTTAAACCCGGAGTTTTCGAAAGCCACGCCAGTATTCACACTCTTTGTGGACCTATAGGCCAGGTTTAGCCAAAGGGTCTTGGACCAACCCACCAGCAACCCACCATCATAAAATCCTGAACCGTCGTGAAAGTATCTGTACATCACATAGTTTTCCACAGATACTATGCTCTTGTAGTGAGTGTATGTAAACTTCGCCAGAGTGTTGAAATCAATTTTCAATGATTCATTGCCTTTCACAAGATAGGGCATGTAATAGCTCAGCTGAAATTTGTAGACATTGTACACAAACCCACCACCAAGTGTTAGCTGCGTGTGATCATACACATTGTCTCTGTTCAGCAAGGGATCATCCTGATCCACGTAAGGGCTATACTTTACATCTGAAGATTCGAGCTTTTCTCGAAGCAGGCCCGCTGCCAGCGAAAACGAAAGGTAATGATCTTCGGTGATCCCGGCCATGTAGGCAAGCGACACATCCAGGCCCTGATAATTAATCATCCCCAGACTTTGCGAGTTCATACGCAAACCGGACGAAAGGCCCCTGCCGAGTCCATAATAAGTCCCGAAACTGATGTACTCTGCGCCCTTTTCAGATTGTGATCCGGTGTATTTATTGGCCTGAAAGGCTACAAATAAATCACCCCCCGGCGCACTATAGGCTGTATTGAGTGAAAAGGGGTTCATAAAATAGCTGGAAGATCCCAGAAAATCCTGAGCGGAGACTGAAAATCCACCAACAAGTAAAATCGAACAAAAAGTAAAAATCTTCATGGCTAATTAATTTCTTATGATGGTGACAGTTCCGCGGTAAAGGTTTCCCAGACTACTGTAAAACTTATAATAGTAGACTCCAGGATCGAGATCCTTGCCGTTTTGGCTCACGCCGTTCCATTCATTGGCGTAGGGTGTGCTTCGGTACACCTCTACTCCGGACCCTTTGTAAATCACCAAGGTGTAGCCTTCATACAAACTGATATTCTGGATAAAGAAATAGTCGTTGTATCCGTCTGAATTAGGTGTAATTACTTCATTCACAGGCAACAGATCAGATTCGACAGCATCCTGAATCTCTATTCTCAACAGTGCTTCCACAGTCAGTTGCGGACTGCCACTATCCGTCACACGCACCCTGTAGATCACCTCCTTCAGTTCTTCATAGTCCAGGGAATCCTTATTATTCACCAATACCTGACCGGATGCATCAATCCTGAATGCTCCTTTACTCTCATCAAAGAATGGATCACTTCTTATGATCTCAAAGGTAAAATCATCCCCATCCACGTCAGTCGCGTTCAGAAAACCCAATGAGGATTCACTCTCAGAATTCTCAGTAATATACAGGGTGGTATCAGCCAGTACAGGAGCTTCATTGACTGATTCTACCAACACGACAAAATTCTCAGAAAATGTACTTTGGCCTTTATCAGTCACCGTGATTTCCAGGGCAAATTGGCCCTGCCCTTCCGCATCCAGCGGCACCTTTGTCTGCAGCTGATCTCCGCTTATTTTAAAAAACTTCTTCAGCTGCTCAGCATCCGCTCCGGTGATGGCGTAGCTGAATGAATCTGAAGCATCTGTATCGTCTGTACTGAGGACTCCGATTAAAGTCCCTGAAGGTTGATTTTCGTCTACCACATCGTTGGACAGTAGGAGACCTGTTGGTGCATCATTGGTATCATTCACCGTAAGGGTAAAGGCTTTTTCTATCACCGCTCCATCTCCATCTGTAGCTGCCACCCTCACGCTAAGACTGCCCGTCTGCTCAAAATCAAAAACCTGTGCCGTTTTCAGCACATTGTCCTCTATACTAAACAGCGCATTGCTGCCACCACCGGCACCCGCCTTGAGGGCGTAGGTAAAGGTCTCGCCGGCATCCTCATCTGTTGTGGTGAACTCTCCCACTTCAGTACCAACAGGCAGATTTTCGTCAAACGTATTCCCCGATAAGGCAACTGCTGTCGGCACATCATTTTCATCCGAAATGGTGATGGTAAACTGCTGCACAAACGTATTGGCTTCCTTATCACTCACCTTCAGGGCAATGAAGTATGAAGACTTCACCTCATAGTTCACCTTTTCAGCCATGGTAATGGTGTTTCCATCTATGAAAAACGGACCACTGGTATCATTCCCGTTTGAAAAACTGAAAGTATGAAGCTCACCGAAAGCATTATCAGTATCCTCCGCAGAAAGATCCGCAATTTTTTGTCCCACTCCGGTGTGTTCGGGAACTATCAGATTCGAAACCATGATCGCAGTAGGCGCCTCATTTCTATTGTTGATCGTCAGGGTAAACTCCTTATCAAAAGAAAAACCCTCTCCGCCAGCATCTGTCACCTCAATGGTAATGGTGAGCGTGGTATTGGTCTCATAATCCACCACCTGCTGCGCATATAGCTTATTGTCGTTGATTTCAAAGAAATCATCGTGATCACTACCCACCAGGCTGAAAACATACTCATCTGTGGCATCCTGATCTGTGACTGAAATCACTGCTACTTCCTGCCCGATGGTGTTATTTTCATAAAAATCAGACTTAGACAATTTGAGATTTGTAGGAGGATCATTGGCATCCGTAAGGTTAATTTTAAAAGCCTTCTGGAATGTATTGCTACCGTTGTCAGTAGCCTGTACCCTCACTTCGTATTCGCTTTTCACTTCATAATCGAAGGTTCCATTGGATAAAAACACATCATCTTCCAATAGAAACAAATCGTTATTGGTATCCCCATCACCAGACACAAACGCGTATGTAAATACGTCCGGATTATCCACATCATTGACGGACAGTCGGCCAATAAAAGTGCCTGGAGTAGCATCCTCTTTTAATGTATTTTTACTTAGATAGACGTCATTCGGCGGCTCATTTACATCTTCTATAGTGACTTGGAATTGCTGAACAAAGGTATTCGCAGCTTTGTCAGTCACCATCAATGAAATGAAATAAGATGATACCGACTCGAAATCCACCTTCTGAGCCAGTTTGATGCTAGAGCCATCTATGAAGAAGGGGCCATCAGTGTCCTCACCGCTCGAGAAACTAAAGGTATGCACCTCGCCAAATACATTATCAGAATCCTCTGCAGAGAGATCCGCCACCTTTTGACCTACCGCCATGTCCTCCGGTATGGAGAGATTGGTTACAAAGATTTCTGTTGGTGCTTCATTTCGATTGTTGATGGTCAACACGAACTGTTTTTGATAGGAAAACCCTGCTCCGCCATCGTCCGTCACCTGGATGGTAACAGTCAAAGTGGTATTGGTCTCATAATCGATGACCTGCTGAACGTACAGTTTATTATCATTAATCTCGAAATAGTCATCATGGTCGGTCCCAATAAGACTATAAACGTACTCATCTGTGGCATCCTGATCAGTGACTGAAATCACAGCTACTTCCTGCCCGATGGTGTTATTTTCATAAAAGTCCGACTTTGACAGTTTGAGATTCGTAGGGGGATCATTAGCGTCTAACAAAACAATTGTGAACACTTTCTGAAAAGTATTACTTCCCGCATCAGTAGCCTGTATCCTCACTTCGTATTCGCTTTTTACTTCAAAATCAAAAGTGCCATTGGAGGTAATTTCATCATCAGTAATCTGAAACAGCGCATTGCCTGTATCTCCATCCCCTGAGACAAAGGCATATTCATATGTATCCACATCATCCACATCGTTAACTGAGAGCCTGCCGATGAAAGTACCTATGGCAGCATCCTCTGCCAGCGTATTCTTGCTCAGATAAATATCATTGGGGGCCTCATTCACATCCAGGATGTTGATCTGAAATTGTTTTGTGAAAGTGTTGTTGGCAGCATCTTTCACTACAAGTGTAAGGAAGTATGTACTTTTCTCTTCAAAGTCCGGGACAACTATTGCCTTCAGGGTGTTACCATCCAATAGAAAGTCCCCATTGGAGTCTGTTCCGTTGATGAAAGTATAGGTATGCGTATCCCCCGCAGACAAATCCTGGTCTGTAGTAGTCAGAGTACCTAGTATCGTTCCTGTCGGACTGTTTTCATCCAACTCATTATTGGAGAGGGTAATATCTGTGGGTGCTTCATTCACATCGGAAATATTCACCACAAAACTCTCCTGATAGGTCAACCCCGCACCGGCCTGATCGGTGACTGTAATGGTCAAAGAATAACTCGCTTTTACTTCAAAATTGGCGACGACCCCCAGTACCAATCTGTTTCCATCCCGAATTTCGAAATTGCTGTCGTCGGCAGATCCCGTAAGGGTATATACAAATGAATCCCCTGCGTCTTCATCTGTAGTCGTCAAGAGGCCCACCTGAGCAAAAGTTTCATTATTTTCTGCCAGGGTACTCGCAGAAAGAATGATGTCCGTAGGCCCGTCGTTTACGTCCAATACTGTAATGACAAAAGCTCTTTCAAAGGTAGCACCCTTGGGATCGGTGGTTTGGACTCGAACAGAATACTCATTTTTTACTTCAAAATTCAGTATCTCTGCGGTCTTCAACTCATTGCCGGTAATGGTAAAAAATGAATTGCCCGTATCTCCCTCACCTGTCACCAATTGGTAGGTAAACCCGGTACTGTGATTGGCATCTGTGGTACTCAGCACACCCACTACTGATCCGGCTGTGAGATTTTCACTGATCGATGAAGCCGAAAGCGAAATAGCTGTGGGTGCATAGTTGTCGGAGATCACATATGGTACAGTATTGGAGCCCGTTTGCGCATTGTTTTCAAAAGCCAGACTATTCACCGCATTCAGCACTTCATTATTCTGATCATCGTAGATCTGAAAAGTAACGGTCTTCCCTGATGCAGAATTGCTATAAACTGTAAGGAAAATGACTACCTCACCTGTGGATGGAACATTCACATCCGGGCTACCCACACCGACGACTACACCGTCTATAAATGCAGCCACCACGTCATTACTGCTGGTGGAAACCCTGCCATTCACCTCTAGTCTGGCCGTGATGGCCATGTCATAGGTGAAGTCATTTGGATCCACTGTCCAGGAGCCTGGTGCCTGTCCGTAGCTCATGGCTCCGGACAAGACCAAAATCATTAATATAATATTCTTCATTATTCTAGAGATTTCCCTAAAGGGCAGTGATTTTTAATATTTAACTATTTTCTCGGTCTTGACAAGCTCCTCAGCCCGATAGATTTTGAGGAAGTAAGCGCCACTTTCAAGAGTCTCTCCAAACCGAATGGACTTTTGGTGAGTAGGTATATTGCCTTTCTGTAGTAGTCTACCTGACAGATCTACCAACTCATAGCTCAGGTCTTTCATATCGGAAGTAATCTCCAATAAAATAGATTCCTGAAATGGATTTGGATAAAGTCTGACCGTGGAATTAATGACCTCCAATACTTCTGTAGTATTGGTCATCAACCTTAATGGTGACCCAACTGTACCGTGGGAAGCATCCGCTCTAAATTCCAGTGTGCGTCCATCCTCAGGAGTATAAAGGCGCCCAAACGAATCTTCGAAACTCAAGGCTCCGCTCGGCTGCTCTCCAAACACCGTGATGAACAACAGTTGCTGCTGCTCTATATACTTCGGATAGGCATACCCTACGAGTTCGGTCTCATCGTATACCATCATCTGGTTGCCTTCGTCAAAATTCATATTGGCCGTGGCCACGATTGACATATTGCTTGGGTACTGATCAAAGCTCATGCCTACTGAATGCATATCACTTTCCGAAACGGGCTCTGCCGCCAATCGTGCAGTTAATGGCACACTCGGATAAGTGAATGTGGTCTGAGTGGAAGACTTCAGCATGAATCCGTTGCCCTTAGTCAGGTGAGTGAGTGACCCGATCCATCCTATCATAGGCCCCTCATAAACTGCAAACCCACGCTGGCTTTTGATCTCATCACCTACACTAGCCGTATAATTCGACAATGCGGTATTGATCTCAAGAGTTCTTTGAGAGATATAGCTGATCCAGTTCCAACCCTCCTTCACCTGAATGACCTCAGACTCAGGGTTTATTTCTGCTCCACTAAATTCAAGTACACTTGCATTGGCCAGTTTGAACTTGTACATGGTATTGTTTCGAATCCCGCCACTGTTGCTAATGGTACCGATCCATCCATTGGCCTCATCATACTGATCAAAAGCCCCCTGAGTCTTCACCATGTCACCGGTGGAAGCAGTGATATTGGCAAGGAAATTATTCACATTGGCCATTTGGGCAGAATTTGTATTAAACGAAAGCCACTGCCAACCCCTTACCAAATCCTGTCTTACCTGTACAAGGCCTGTGGTTTCTATCACTACGGGAGATGATGCACTTCCCAAGCGTGTCTCCGAGATAAATGCTACGGCAGGATCAACCTTGGTGTAAACTATTCCATCTGAAGCATCCCATATTCTCAGTTCCACATTCTCATTGCTTACTCGGTTTGAATAAATATTGAGGAAGACAAAATACTGATCATAAGCTTCTACATACCTGAGTGTGGCCACTCCCCTACATACATTGTCAACAAAAGCAGCTACCTGATCATCTCCATCCTGTGAGAATTTACCATTTACCTTCACCTTACCCACCAAACTCATAGAGTACTCGTACTCAGCGGGGTCTACTTCCCAAGTATCCGGTGCCGGTTGGTAGACATTCAAATTAACCATTAATCGTTCATCGTATCCATAGTCCGTAGTGAGGTAGATATCCTGAGAATAATCACCCAGGTTAATTCCTTCATCTACCGATAAAGTAATCTCTTTGGTCGTCAACGGACTCAGAGTCCCTGATGAAGGAGAAACAGTGAGCCAATCAGGCACATTCGTAATTCTGAAGTTCTCTACTGACCCACCGATATTAGAAACTGAAGCTTTAAATGTGAGTGTGGAGCCTAATTCCAAATCAAAAGACTTGTCATTGTCCACCCAAAGCACACTGTTCTTATTGTAGTAAGCCGTCCAACTGGCTGGGCTGTTCATGACGTTACCATTGAGATCACGAATGTTTTTAACTGTGATATCGAGAATAACACCTTCCAGCAGACTATCAGGATCGGTAGGAGAAAGTATAATCTTATCACCATTGGCGGAATAAGAGAAGTTCACATAACTAACAGGCCTTGGCAGGTTGATGGTTGGCGTATTTTCAACTTCCCCACCAGTACCCTGCAGGGCAATCACATCATCTACCTTGGCACCCGCTACTTCGTTATCCAGAGAGACACTCTTCACAAGAACTCCCGAGTCATCTACGAAAGTCTCAAAAGGGAAATAAGTGACCAAAGAACCTTCCGCACCTGACAATTTATACATCCGCTGCAGCTCCACTTGCTCAGCTGTCTTGGCCTTAGACCATACTCTGATGTCATCAAAAGCGCCTTCAAAATACTGATCCGTCTGCTCCACTGCTCCATCGAACCACCCACGTGCTCCTATCCATACTTTTGAACCACCAAAACCTATCCAGTTTTGATCATCAATAGAGGCGATCTGAGCGCCATCAATGTATACATTGGGGCTCGTGATGCGATTGACTGAAAGCGCAAAATGGTGCCAGGTGTTGTCCATATAGCTCACAGAGCCTACCTGATGTTTCTCTCCATTGTTTGAAATGAGGAGTTTACCTGAGGCGTCAGTACCAATCGCCCAGCCCACGCTGTTGGCATCTCTTGCATCTCCTATGCCCGTGCTCAAAAGCGTCACACTATCAGTAGTAGCAGCACGCTTAAACCAGAACTCTATGGTGAAATCATTCTCTGCCGTAAAGGCAAGGGATTTACTGGTAAGGTAGCTGTCAGCACCCAGGTCATAAGCAAATCCTATTGGTTCTATGGACCAATTACCAGAGATGAGTGCATTCTTAAACCTAATGTGATCATTGGCCTGACTACCTTCGGCTTCTTCCATCCTCCAGTTACCAATCAATCCAAACTCATTTCGCTCAAGACGCTTGGTAGCGATGATACTCACCTTACTTTCTGACAGAGCTCTGTTCCAGATGCGCAGTTCATGCACTTTGGCATCCAGAGGTTTGGTTTTGTCATATTTCGCTTGAGCCACATAGACCTTGCCTTCATCGGTATAGTCTGCACCAAAGTCATTATTTATGTCATCACCGTCAGTATCTCCATTCAGTGTAATGGAGGCTGTACCGTTCTTATGGTCGTAGACCAATGCGTAGTGTCTCCAGTTTTGATCGGTGATAGAAGCCGTAGATACTTCAATCTTATTGGCTAGTTTAAAATAAACCTTGTCATTCGCCGTAAAACCAATTTCCAGGGCATCACTTGAAGCGTTACCCTGGGACAGGATGATCTGCTCACCAAGGGATTTACGAGCCAAATAGAAATCCACTGTAAACGACTTTCTCTTAAGGTCTATACCTGCCGGGATTTCCATATAATGATTGGCATCACCGGCAAAGTGCATACTGGCACTATGCCTGACTTCTCCTCCATTCAGCACGCCTTTGATTTCAAAGTTAGTAGGCCGAAGCAACCCACTATTAATAGGCTCATTGAACTGAATCATGATCTGCTCACCAGGAGACAAAATTCCGTCACTCGGCTGTGGAGCTCCAAAAGGATGAGGGTTTACCCTATCGATCAAACCACTGAATATCTCAGATTCACCAAAGACCACAGACCCGGAAGCTGCCACATCACATTTAGTTACAGCACGTAAATCGTAGGATCCGTCGTTGATGTCTTTAAGAAACCAATCGTATTCAATCACAGGATTGTTTCTTGGAATCTGAATAGCATTGGGATCATTAAGACCTGTGGTATCGCGATAGAATGTCTCCAAAACAGACCATGTGGACTGTGCAGACTGCTTGTACTCCAAGTTGACACTACGGAATCCACTGTAGTTGATATTAAACCCACCAATCATTACCGTAAGGGTATCCATAAGGTTGGAATTCACCACCCAGTTATCCTTAGGAGTAAGTATCTCCGGAGTGGTACACTGGGGTAAGAAATATGCAGAAATAGATACAGTATCCCCTATCAACTTGTAAACACCGGTAGGGTCGTATTGACAACTACTGGACAGTATGACCTGTACATTGGGATAATCGTATTCAAATGGCCCTTTCTCTATTTCAAGAATCTTCTGAATGGCTGATCCACCCGGAACAAGTATCTCACGGCCCTTACTCAGGTTGGTTCCATCCATAGTTATTTTCAACCCATTAGGGTTTGAAGACTCCACCACCGACAAGGAGTAATACATAGTCTGGGTGTTCTCGCTATCGTTAAACAATGTCAGGGTATAATTGGCCTTCTCATCAGCCGGAACATTATACATGATAGGCACATCCACTTCTATTCGAGGCTTGTCCTGCTGAAATGTGCGGGCACTGATCTGAGTGCCAGGCTGATAATATTTCGTTTTCACCTCGTCTTCATGAGGGCAGGTAGTCACACCACCATCTGCAATCTGAAATACGGGGCCATTTTTAAGGGTAGATTCATGCACTTTCACATTAAAGTAATCCGTGGGGCTCTCATCTGAAATCGTATAGGAAAATGTAGTACTATTCTCCTCACTATCAGACTCTACTCCACCCTGTTCCAGGTTTACTGAAGTTTTCATATCCAGTTCCATACTCACCCCAAATAGTGAGAAGTCCAGCGAAGTACCGGCGCTGATGGATTCAGCAAACTCATATTCGAATGAAGTAGTGGAAGTCTCAGATGAGGTCTGTTCAAATGTCAATGCAGAACCTCCACTGTAACTAATATTTCTCACCGGACGATTGGCCTGAACAAGCTCAACCTTTTCCTTCTCATTAAGCTCGAGTTGTTTCTCCCAAAGCTTAATTTGCTGATTCAGCCATCTCACAGAATCCAGTTCCTCATCATCTACCCTGGTGAATGTATAGCTAGGACCTGAAAGATCCTCTGGCTCAGTGATAGAAGGTGTTGCTGTACTTGGGTTCGGAAATACAGGGTCGTCATTATTCTTCCCGAAATTAGGATCTGCACCATCCAACGCACTCACATATTTACTGTTATTTAAAAGCACATTGTTACGGAGCATTTTGAGGTTAGGTACTAAAGTACCTTCGATGTGGAGGGCGGTATAGGCAAACAAGGTGGCCTCTCCTGTTGGGTTCATGAATGTCGCCAAATAAGATCCGAGTTTATACTCTGTGCCATCTTTTGCCGTAATTACTGATCCCGTACAGCTCACATTTGGTGTGCCACAGTCCGAAACCGGAACAAGTGACAAGGTTTGCGAAACTCCAAATCTTACGTTCTCGGACTTACCGACAAATAAATCAAAATCAGGGCCGGTATAATCTTCAGAGGTTTGAAAAGCCTCAGTGGCCGTATAGGTGGTCACACGCTCTCCTGTGTTGCTCAACTTGTAGCTTACATCCAAACCAGTGGTAGCATCTGCTTCAGATTCATTGATGGTTCCTGCGCCAAAACCTACCCAGGTCGTCACAGATACCCCAATCCCCAACTCAAGGTTCACCGACTGCCCCGCAGAGGAAGTGAATGAAGAGGTTTTGCTTACCGATTTACCCTGCTCAAGCATGGTAAAACTGCCGTCCCCAGGTGGGTCTCTTAACACAAAATCTACTACATCCGGTCCCTGGGTAACAAAACTGGTACCAGCAATAGGTGCAGATCCAAGAATGTATCCATTCTGAACAATGTTAACATCTGAGCCTCCTGGCCAATACACCGGTTCATTTCCTTTGGTTTTCACGGTCACCTGAATGGACTTGGTGAAACTCTGCGAATCGAAAGAAGCATTGTTATTAAACTCTGGATTAGCCGTTTTGAAAGTATAAGTGGTATCACCATCTGCATCAGATAAAGTGATGGCCTCCAAAGTACCAGGCGATGCGCTGACTGGGCTATAGTAAGCTACATCATCATCGCTATCTCTATAATATCCTTTTCCCCAATAGTTGAACAATTCGAGTGCTGCATCTGAAACCGGCACAGTGTCTTTCACCACAGGGCCAAGATCATTCCGCTCGTATATTTCACTGACCTCAATGCGCAAGCTATAATCCTTAGATTGAATAAGCACCGGATAAGGCATACCTGCCCTTACATCTATAGTGTCTTTGGTATTATCCTTATTGGTATGAACGTAAAACTCCTCACCTTCAAATTCCTGATCTACCTCTTCTGAACCATCGTAAACACCCACCTGAGGCTCTGAACGGTAGATGAAATTATTGATGGAGTGGTAGGCTGCAGAATCTACTACCCACTCATCTGAACCATTGAGCGTAGAGTCAATGACATACTTTTCTGTGTCGGCCGCTCTAAGATCAATGGTCAAATCCTCCGCCAGGATGGCCTGCTCAAAATATAAAGTTGCACTGTTATTGGATGCAATGTGAATACCTCTTTGCAAGCCAGAACCATCTGATTTATTAGGGTTATATACTGTGTACTTCAATGGAGGCACATCTACCTCATATTCTCCTGTGTTAGCATCTGGGGTGACGGTCGCCTCTATAGGCTTGCCTGTAGCTTCTTCTAGTTTGAAGAGTGAAGCCCCGATGTTATTAACAGATTTTCCAAAGCCAACTGGCTTTTCTCCTTCCACTTTACCTCCCACTACACGACCTCTCACTTTTCTGGTAGTGAGGTCATAAATCAGCACATTCGATACGGGAGCTTGAAAATCATATTTGGCCGTAGAGGTGGGCCAGTTTCCTTCATTGTTGAAGGTATGAAAGGCTTTCTGGGCCTGGATGCTATGTAGACCAATAGGCACCTGAATATTAAAGTATCCATTGACATCACTTTCTACAAATCCACTTCCATTCTGGACGTATGTCTCACCATCTATCAGAAAGCGCACCCCTTCGGCCCCCACGGTGTTATCACCAAATTGATAACGAACATATCCGGTAACCTGAAAGGAACTAATGTCTTTAAAGTCAATCTGATTTTGCACAGAAACACCTTCGCCAATGAACAACACCTTTTGGGAAGGGGTAAATTCGTGAACCGCGCCTCCAAGCGTTATTTTAGGGGTGACTGTAAAATTCTCCCCTGTTCCTGAATAGGAAATACCCGTGACAGTGTAGTTACCATTGGCGTCCGTGAATCCCGCCATGCCGAGCTGTCGGCCATCGGGCACATCCACAGACCATGTGGCTCCAGATATATTTCCATCGTTCACGTGATACACTCCCCCTGTGTTTGACAAATCAAAAGCATAGGGACCTACGCCTTCATTGAATCGCCAATAAGCGGCCAGTCCTGCTTTATTAGGCTTGATCAACCTTCCGTAATCTTTTAATATGGTCAGGCTATCCTGAGAAACCGTATGTAACCGGGTCTCGTCAATAATACCAGAGAAATAATTGGTTTTTGTGGCGTTCGTTCCGATGAATACATTATTGGTATTTGCAGTGAGGTCATATGAATGACTTCCTTTGTAATATTCTTTACCATTGACATAGACGATAAGCTCGGCTTCATCAAAAGTCACCGTAACATTCTTGAACTGGTTAGCCTCGAAGACCGTGTCCACTGTAACATTCACAGTCCCTATGTCCACTTTGAGAGCTTCACCACTTTGGGTCAACTTGATGGTCCCATTCTTATGAAGGATTGTTCTGTCCGAAACAGCCACCTGATCAGGCTTTAACCACATAGAGACAGTAATGGCTCCCTCAAAATTCAAAAATGTGGTGTATGGAACCTCCATATAATCGTTCACACCATCAAAATCGAGGGCTGACCCTGAGTTTCCCTCCTCCCGCTCTACTACTACCTTCACATTCGGAACAGCAACACCACCCTGGTAAGAAATATTACCATTTACTACCCCACTCGGACTTCTGAAGCCAATAGAGTATCCCACTCCTCGTCCAGACAAATCCGCTGGAAGGTTAGGGTAACTATTGATCGTGGTAATATCAAAGCTTTTGATTTCACCATCTCCGCAATCGCCAGTAGCCACAATGAAATACTCATAAAGCACCCCGGCATCCGCCCTGTCATCATTGAACTGGCGCAAATCACTATCCACTATAGATACCAACTCAGGAACTACTGCATCTCCCAACTCTCTTGAGTAAATCTTAAATCTATCAGCAAATGAATGGTTGGAGTTCATATTGATCCCCCATTTCAGAGAAATTCGATCTGAGTAATATCCTTTGGAAGTAACGAGCGCACTAGGATATAGAATATCATAAATCGTGGTTTCAACCACTATGTCATGCGAAGCAGCGCTTCCTGATCCGTCTACGGCAATTACCCCTGTGGCATTACATGGATTATAAGCGTATACCCTATAAGTATAAGGCTGACAGTTATCTATACGTTTGTCTGTATAGGTTCTGACAGCTCCCGTCTGGTTCATTTCCGTCTCGTTGGAGACGTATTTGTATTCTACCAAATTGGTCCCATCTGAATTGGTTCGGGTAATGATGAAGCCCGTTTCATCAGCAGAGTTATCAGTCCACGTGACCCTTACACCCTTACCTCCATCTACACTCACTTCCTGCACAGAAGAACCTGTTGGTGCTGCCGGATCTACAGGTGACAGACCGTATTCCGAGTCTGATGAAGAACCGTAGGTTCCACAATCCTCATTGTATGAGCTGATTTTATAGTAATATCGAGTGCCTTTGGTGATGCCAGTATGCTGATATTTCCTCTTGGCTCCCGCCAGCTCCACCAGATCAGTAAATGTTGAATTATTGGTACTCACCTGAATCTTAAACTTGGATGGATTCACCTGATACCATTCCCAAGTGATGTCTATTTGGGCATCGCAACGATCCTGAGTGGCTTCTATGCCCGAAGGAGGATCAATGCCTCGTTCCAATAAAATCCCAGCATTTGTGTTGGCTGACTCGGCACCTACTTTAATCACGCAACGATATTGGTTGCCAAACATTGTGCTCTCGACCTCAGCTATATTCAGGGTGGCACTGGTGGCACCAGCCATATTGGAAAAAGAGCTACCATTATTGGTGCTTACTTGCCACTGGTACTGGAAAGTGGCATTGGAAGTCCCGCTGATGTTCGCATTGGTAGAAAATATCGCCGGATCACCGCAGTTGGCCTTGACATTCGTAGGATGCTCGGTGATGTTAATATTATTAGTTGTCTGTCGTACATTCAAGACCGCACTGGTAGCATTGTATCCACAACTGTAAGCATACCCTGTAGGTGAATTGCCAACATTCTGATCAGTGATGGTAAACCAAAGCTCTCCATCATAATCAGACTGCCATGACTTGGTATTACCAGTTTGTTTCCACTTCTCCTGATAAATAGAACCACCAAGCGAAGAATAGAGCGCCATATGCGAACTAAATGATGTGCTGGATTTATCAAAAAGGTAGACGGCTCCCTTCACCACTGTAATCGACTCTACATCACCAGTGTTAATGGTGTGAGCGCTGGTAGTGAGGCTTGGAGTACCCAAATCAACATTGGCATTATTCTGAGGGCAGATCTGGGCATGAGAAAAAAGCACGCAGCCCATTGAGGCGAGAAACAAGTAAATTTTATTCACTTTATATAGCATTGATTGGTTAGCATTAGTCGAATCATTGACAGAGTAAAGTAATCCTATTTTAGACCTAAGAGCCATTATTTTCGTTGAAGCCCACCTAATTGCCGACGAAAAAGTCAAAAACCAAGCAATCGATTCCCCTCCTGCTCATGGATAATACTATTTACTCGTGCTGACAACTCCGGGAGCAAGTTCAACAACACTAAGATTGTCCAATCACTTCCATATATTTGCCCGGTCTATGAGTCAATTAAAAGAGTTTGTTCAGGTATTTCAGAGAGAGCTAATTGATGATAAAATCGATGAGAATACCGATTACAAAAATCACAGCTCCTGGTCATCTTTGGTCTCACTGATCATCATCACCGAGGTTGAAAAATCTTTTGGAGTCCTGATAGAAGTGGAGCACCTTCGGAACAATACAACCTTATCCGACCTGTATGAGCAATGCATGCCACTGACAAAACAATGACAGCCTCTGGTCGTCTTCACTCTGGTAATACAACAAGATGAAAATCACCGGAATAAGCACACAAATACCCCGTTTAGTAGCCTACAATCACGATATTGACTGGATTCCCCCTTCACTGAGACAACGCCTCATCGAGGTAATCGGAATAGACAAACGACATATTGCATCAGCGCACCATAAGCTTTCCGACTTTGCAGTGATGGCGGCTGAAGACGTCCTCTCAGGTTCTGGAGTCAATCGCCAGGATGTCGGAATCATCTTACTCATCACCCAAACCGGCGATCAACAAGTACCTAATACCGTTATAGATGTCCAGACAAAACTAGGACTGACAAATGACACCCTTTCATTGGAACTGAACATGGGCTGCTCAGGATTTGTCCATGGCCTGCATATTATGGAAAGGCTCCTAAGTAGGGATTCCCGGAATCATGGCCTGCTTATTTGTGGAGATCTGTCATCAAGACTGATTCATGACAAAGATTCCGGTACGGTTCCTCTGTTTTCAGATGGCGTATCTGCTACTTTGGTGACTAAACAGCACAACGTGGAGTGGGATTTTAAAATTGGGAATAATGGAAGCAATCGAGAGGCAATCTCAATGCGACCCATAGACAATTCAGTTAGAGCCTTTGAAGGTTCGGGTTATTTAAAGTTAGATGGCCATCAAATCCTGAATTTCGGTCTGAAATCAGTGGTTCCTGGAATTCAACTGTTTCAAAATGAGGCAAGTACCTCCATTGATTATTATTTCTTCCATCAGGCCAGCAAAATCATCAACGATTCCATTCGAAACAAACTCAACATCCCATCAGATAAATGTCCCATGACTTTGGATCGATTTGGTAATATGAGTTCTGCCACCATCCCCATCACCATGAGTACTATCTCCTGTCTGCAGGAGAAAGAAAACCGGATCATGCTCTGTGGTTTTGGTACCGGACTATCATGGGGCACTGCAGTGGTCAACCTCCCCTCGATTGATTATTTTAGTATCTGTGAAATCTGACCTACATATACAGCGACCAGACCTGGTGATCCCCACCTACAATTCAACTGAATTTATTGCCCACAGCCTACGTCAGGTATTGAAGCATAGAGAAATTTTCTCAAAAATCATTGTGGTAAATGATGCCAGCACCGATGCCACACTCAGCGCTTTGGAGTCTTTTAAACCAAATATTGAAATTATCAGCACCCCAACTAATCAGGGACAGCACCACGCCACGATAGAAGGATTGAAGGTGACCTCATCGCCCTATGTATTTACCCTGGACGATGATTTACCGGTGCGTCTTGTGGATTTACCCTACTTATTGCAGCATGCTATCAGGGAGGAGGCAGACCTGATTTATGCAAGCTACAGAGGGGGTGGTCTGGTTCCCAAAATCGGATCATGGGTCGTGAGTAAGATCATGTCCTTGAAATACCGCACCAAGGTCACCGGCTCTTCTACAAGACTCATTCACAGGCGCACTTTGAATCGGTGCTTCGAAGCTGGTTTCTCACATTTTCTGGACCATGATTTACTTGCTCACGCCTCCATCTGTGAGTTTGTACCGTTGGTACATCAAAAAAGCCAACACCCATCTCGCTATTCATTTACCCAAAGAATTGCACTTTTCAACCAGATGCTGCAAAACAGATGAAGATATCAGGGGAAATGGTCGAATTAAGGAGATTGCGCATAAATGACCTGGAGATGGTCCGCCGTTGGAGAACGAGTGATGCTATCCGGTCACGAATGGAGTATCAGGGAGAAATCACTCCCGAAATGCAACATAACTGGTTCAGTACGATAAACAATAGTGTCAACTATTTCTTCATCATACATGTCCACGATCAAGCCATTGGGCTTATTCAGCTTCAAAATATAAATTTCGAAGATTCGGTAGCTGAAAGTGGACTCTTCATAGGCGAACCTTCTTTCTGGGGCTCACCTGCTCCCTTTGCCGCCTCATTACCTTTGCTAGATTTTGGGATCAATCTGATGGGCATCCGTGAGATTTCAGCTAAAGTGTCTGCCGTGAATCAGCAGGCCATTGATTATAACAAGCACCTCGGCTTTACGATAGATCATTCCTTAGGTGGAGGTTTTTTGAAAATGAGCATCTCCAAAAGCCGTTTTGACAAGGCCATTCACAATCAAAAGGCCTTTGATCGTTTCAAAAACGCCTATACCCTCTTGGGATTTGATCAACCTGGGGTTTCCCAGGGTATCTTTATCCGACAATCTCTCTCGCCATCTGTCTAGAGCAAAATTTTGCGCAAAAGCAATTTAGTATTCATCCAAATAAAGAGTGATGGATTGAGTCCCCAGCGAACGAGCCTGATAGGGAGCCAGTCCCTGCCATAGGGGAAACTGCTCACATCAAAATGTGGCCAGAGTGCGGGCTTTACATTGTTAAAAAACTCCCTCCTGTTATGCCAATAATAATCTGGCTGACGAGGCGGCATCACCTCCATACCCAGGTGAAAGGTAAGCCGTGCATGGTCATAAAATGCCAGGCGATTTGCAAAAGCGAAAAGGTTGTGCGCAAGAGCTACCCCAATAAAGGGAATTCCGACACAAATATGCCCTAGAATGAGTTGTTCAGCAATGGCCTTGGAGAACACAAAGCAGTCGAATCCCGGATGCTTTTTACCCTTTAATAAATACATTTCCGACACCTCCTTATTGGCATATCCCCACGGTATTCTCCGCCTGTTGATAATCACCGCATCATTCCCCTTACGAATCTGCTCGCTCACGAAATCATAAAACGAAGGCTGTAGTGCAATATCCATATTGGTATAAATGTAGTAGTCCCCATTGAGTTTTACAGCCTCAGCCAGGATATCTGCTATCAACGGATAACGCCTCTTTGGATTAAAATCGCCAAAATCCAACACCGATCGGGATAGATTGGGGAGTTCGGTCATATATTTGGGGAGAGGGCTCACATCTTCAGAATATCGGGTCGCACAAACCCTCACTTTCAGATGCCCTGTACCGTGAGTCAGGGCATTGGCAATACTCTGAAATGTCACCTCCTGAATGCGCTGTTGATCAGTGCTTTGGCTGTCGAAGGGATTGAGTATATGGATAAGGCTAAGAGACATTAAGAACAAATGATATGAATACCACACGCATCACTGCCCTAAATTACACAACGCGTGAATACTTCAAACAAATTTATAAACACCGACATATCATAAGGTCGCTGGTAAGACGTGACCTGAAAATCAAATATTCCCAATCCGTACTTGGCTGGACTTGGGCATTCATACAGCCCTTAACAGCACTGATCATCTATTCCATTTTCTTCAGATATGTCTTCGACTTTCAGTTTGACAAATACCCTTACGCACTTTATGTACTCTCCGGTATTCTTCCCTGGCACATGTTTAGCCAAAACCTGCACCAATCCTCCGGAGTACTACTCAGTGAGCAAGAGTTAATTAGAAAAATCGCCTTCCCTAAGTTCATTTTATTGCTAGCGAAAAGCTTCGTGAGCCTCATAGAATTAGGCTTTGGCCTGGTCCTTCTACTTACTTACCTGGCCATCCAATCAGGAATCACCTGGAACATCCTTTTACTTCCTTGTATCGTACTCATAAACCTACTGATCAGCATGATTATCCCAATTTGGATTAGTCAGCTTTCGGTAAAAAAAAGGGATCTGCTGCACCTCGTCCCATATCTGGTTAATTTTGGAATTTGGCTAACTCCTATTTTCTACACTATCGAAAACACGCCCAAATTGCTCTCCACAATCATCTATGCCAATCCTATGACTGGCATAACCATGACCTATCGGTGGGTACTATTCGGAGATCCTTTCCCTCTGGAGGCTCTTATTTCGCCCACCTTATGTATTGGTGTACTGTTGCTCCCCGGGATTGTTTTGTTTAAGAATTTTGATAAAAAAATAGTAGATCACATCTAATGTTGGAGGTAAACCATTTATCTAAGTCTTACAACCGTTCGGAAGTATTGAATAACATCAGCTTCAAGCTACTGTCAGGAGATATTGTGGGCATCCTTGGTGAAAATGGTTCCGGTAAGTCAACTTTGTTAAAAATCATATCAGGTATTGTGGCACCTACTGCTGGAGATGTCCACTACGTGGGTCAGCTTTCCAGCCTACTGGAAATAGGCAGTGGCATACAACCAGACCTCACCGGGGAGGAAAATTACTACCTCAAAGGAGAACTTCTTGGACTCAGTCGCCCAGACCTAAAGAACAGAATCGGTGAGCTCAACCAATTTACGGAGCTCGCTCCCTGGATGAACCACCCGGTAAAACACTATAGCGATGGTATGTATATGCGACTGGCATTCGGGATAGCCCTCACTCTGGAAGCAGATATCTACCTCTTTGATGAGATCCTGGCCGTAGGCGATACCAAATTTCAGCAGAAATGCTTCGAAACAATCATCAACCTCTCCCAGAAAGGAAAAATCATCATGCTGGTGAGCCACAACATCACAGAGCTGGAACGATACTGTAACAGATTCATTTGGCTCAAGAAAGGGGAAGTGAGAGAACAGTCTGATAGCCCTCAGGTTTTGGACAGGTACCTCAGAGATCAACTCATGGGGAGCGACCCAAACAAGATGCTGCCATGGCAGCACGCAAGTCTGGCCTTTAGCCAGCTGAGCATCACCAATGAAAAAGGGGAGCAAAGGCTTACAAACACCAATGAGATCTGGTTCTCAGCAGAATTTCAAATACTGAAACCCCTCTCAGTTTTCAACGTGACCATGCACATACAGGACCATTCGGGCTTGCCTATTTTTTCTATATCCACAAGCACATCCGCAGGTTGGATACACGAAAAAAAACCACAGAACGTAAAATTGAGCACATTCGTCGAATCAGGTTTCCTTAATGCCGGTACATATACCGTATCTTTCTACATCCAAATAGAAAGCCGTGTATTTCAGCTCAGAAATCTCTTTTTTCTGGGTGTGTCTCAATCAGAATCAGATACGCAATCACATCTATTCAGTGGGAAAATCAGAACGAATTTTCAATGGAAGCAGCTATAAAACCGCCAGTATTTTTAAATGCAGACATCCAACACTCCTTTGAGGAATCAGGCTTTGTGAAGCTTCCACTATTGGAGGATCAGGAGGTGCAGCACCTGGTCAAATTTGCTGATGAAGTACTTCATCAGCCAAGACCAGTGATCGGATTTGCCGAAAAGCTGAGCTATTACATTTCCATTTTTGATAATAACGCTGACCACAAGCTAACCGTCAATAACCTGATCGGTCAGTTGGTACAATCTAAATTGAGTAATATTCTGGTGGACTATGAGACCTTCTACAGCAACTTCATGATCAAATACCCCAACAATGGTTTTCTGGAATGCCATCAGGATTTCAATCTGGTAGATGAATCGATCTACACAGCTTTCAATCTATGGTGTCCACTCATTGATACCCATGAGCAAAATGGTGGCCTTTCATTCATTCCGGGAAGTCACAAAATCACCAACCTCTACAGGGGCCCCAACATGCCCTTTTCATTCACTACCTATAATGATCAGCTGATCAAAAAAGGAATTCCACTCCCAGTAAAGGCAGGTGAATGCGTGATTTTTGACCATAAGACTATCCATTTTTCCACACCCAATCAAAGTAACCAAATACGCTATGCCGTACAGTCCGTGCTAAAGCCTATGGAGGCCGAATCATTACTCTACCTGTATGACTCCCACCGTGAACAGGCTATAGCTAAGAAGATCACAACCCAGTTCACAATTGAATCCGGGTTTTGGTCCGAAAAGACCGCCGAATTGCCTACGCTGCATACCCGACCCTACGCCAACCCTCAACTCCAGGATGATGTACAAGCACTAATACGAGGCTAAAATGAATCCAATTTTCAAAGACAAAAAACTAGATGAGCGATTAACCACTCATGGTTATCTGAAAATCCCCTTGCTTACTCCAGCGCTGACCCAAAGCCTACTTGATCTTTATCACAGTAGTGTCCGAGGTGAAGAGGTGAAAAACTCCCAATATGGCCTTTATGTTACTTTGGAGGAATTTGATACTGAAAAAAGCCTGGAGATCGAAAACCAGGTAGAACAACTGATCTCGGACCAACTGGATCGATATTTTGAACCCTACAAAACCCATCTGGGCGGGTACCTGATTAAAAATCCTGACCCCAATGGTTATACATACCCACATCAGGACTGGACATTTGTAGATCACAATCATTACCGATCTGTCACCGTCTGGATAGCATTAATGCCTATTACTCAAAAAAATAGTACCCTGGGCTTTGCCAGGAACAGTATGACCACATTCACCCATCCTGTAGGCACCCCGGTGACCATCATGAAATCGGGTACCACCGGACATGAATTTACGTTATACGAGTATTTGGACTTCATAGACATACAGCCTGGTGAAGCCTTTGTTTTTGACAACAGAATCGTACACGCGGCCACTCCAAACACTAGTCAGCATTCACGCATAGCTTATGCACTCACACTATCACCCCCATCAGCTCCGCTATTGCATTATCTCTATGCGAGAAATGAAGCCGGTGAGGACGACCTGATAAAGTTGGCGGTGGACAAGGCCTTCTTCCACGACTACACCATTGAACATGCCGACGACCTGTATGAAAGAAATGAACTCCCTAAAGGATATAGAGTATTGAGCCGTGAAAAACCGACCTGGAGCCCAATGCCATCCAGTGCCTTAGAAACTTATCTGGCTGAAAATCAACTCCAAAGGAATGGGTTGTGCATATCACACCATCATACCAACCCAACAACAGAAAAAACATCACTCACAGCACGGATAAAGCAGTGGATCTCATGGAAAAAGTAGTTAGACAACCTTTCAGGAACCCTGCATATCAAGCCAAATTCGAACAGGATGGTTATGTCATATTTGACTTATTGTCAGACGCACAATTGAACCACATCAGACAGCATGTGGAAAGCACCCCTCTGCCGGACACCAAAGGTTATGGATTCAATGTGGCCATGGACAGCGAGAGTCTTAGCCTCAGAAAAGAGATTCATCATTTCCTGATCGACTTTATGCATCCAATCTCTGCCAAGATTTTAATCGACCGGGAACCCTACTCCACCTCGTATATGATCAAAGAGGCCAATAGTGGCCTGGTACCGGCGCATCAGGATTGGAGCTACACCCATGAAGAGCAACACGCCTCCATCATGTGCTGGGTAGCCCTGGACGATGTGGATCTAGAGAATGGTGCCATGGCATTTATCCCGGGTAGCCACCAGCTTTTTGACTATAAAAGAGTGTTCCCCTTTCCATATGCCAAAACCCCCGTAGAACGGTTCAAACTTGAGCTAATGCCTTACCTCAAAATAGAACCCATGAAAGCTGGACAAGTGGTTTTTTTTAACAACAAGACCATACACGGATCATTCCCAAACAATCAACCCAAGCGGAGATATGCTTTTTGCATGAGCTTTTCGGTAACCAATGAGCCAATATTGCATTTCCAATTTTCAGATCCTCAAAACCTGAATCAGATCACCGAATATGAAGTGGGAAATGACTTTTTTGTAATACACAACAACGAAACTCTCACGAAGACGCTCCTCCACCAGCATGGAAACCTGAAAGATGGGACCTTGAAAAAATCGGAACCTTACTATCTTCCTGAACTCAACTGGGAGTCTTTAGAAAGCATGCTTCATGAACGAGGAATATACCGCTCTGAAATACTACAGGAAAGATTGAGACAGTTTTTAAATAAGCAATCATGAGATTTATTGATCAGGATATAGAGGATCATTTTGCCCGGAATGGCTACTGCAAAGTGCAAATATTGAACGGTGAACTCGTAGAAGAACTTCGCCATTTTGCTGATAAACACATATTATCAGAGACCATCGCCAATAGTGACTATGGCATGTACGTGTCGTTGGAAGAGCAGGAAGAAAAGAAGGCGCTAATCACGGCTTTTGTAAGGGAGAAGGTAGCCCCTCAGCTTGATGCCCATTTAACAGATTTTAAAATTCACCTTGGCGGATACCTCATCAAAGCCCCCGATCAGGTAAAGTACACCTTTCCTCATCAGGACTGGACTTTTGTAGATCATGAAACCGATCATACTTCAGCTACTGTCTGGATCAGCCTATATGACATAGACCAATCCAACGGGACACTTGGCTTTCTTAAGGGGAGTCATCGTTTTCTAAATCACATCATTGGATCGCCATCCCCGGCAGTACCTACCCCATCCATGAACAAGGAGTTGTTGATCTTTTCCCATTTAACTTTTGAAAATGTGTCTGCAGGAGAGGCACTTATTTTCAATAATAAAACCATTCATGCGGCCATGCCCAATAAGAGCGATCTCCATCGGGTAGCTGTAGGTATTGGTATTACCCCTAAATCAGCCGGTCTTTACCATTATTACCTCAACCCTGATAACCCAAAGGAATTCCTGAAACTGGAAGTAGAGGAATCATTCTTTCTCCGGTATAACAATGACGACCTCATGGAATTGTACCGGGCCGGCCTCTTGCCTGAGCTCTGCAAAGTGGTGGGCAGTTCGCCTGTTAGCCAGCATCTATATCCAGACCAATCAACTGTAGAGCAGGATATTCTGCAATATGGCAATCTTCCGAATGGCCATATCATGGATCTACAAAATCACTTTGGCCAAAACGAGCCTGCTGAGGAGCCTTCTCAGGAACCCGAAACGGAGGAGCAGTACGTGGACACTCGCACCTTTTTTCAGATGTACACCCCATTGAATATCTACCGTGAAGCGCGTTACCGATTGACCAATTTGTGGAAATGAAAAGCCTTTTCAAAGACCCCCAGGTGACCCAAAAATATCAGAAAGATGGATACGTGATCCTTGACCTCCTGAGTCCTTTGGAAATCAAAGCAGAGCGAGACTTTTTTTACCAACATGTACATGACTTTGACAAAGAGCCTCTGTACGAAAGTAGCAGGAACAACAGCGACCAAACCAATGATCTCATCAACAATCACCTCCAGCAGGTTTTCCTCCATAAAACACTGGGTCACATCCGAAACGCTACGGTCTATGGAGGCACTTATATGGTAAAACCTATGGGTAGCGAAGACTATCTGCCCTTACACCAGGATTGGAGTATCGTGGAGGAAGATCAGTTCGAGACAGCATTCATTTGGTGTCCGCTCCAAACTACAGATCAGACGAACGGGGGTCTTTTTGTGGTGCCCGGAAGTCATCATTTCTACCAAAACCGACGATCTGGAAGTTTGCCCTGTCCGAGAATTATCCCGAACCGAACGATAAAGCCCTATGTAAAACACCTGAAAGTAAGTGAAGGTCAAGTTATTATCTATTCAGATAAGGTATTCCACGGTTCACACCCCAATACCCGTCGGACGCCACGAATAGTGGCTACAGCTCGCCTCGTAGAACAAGGTGCCCGTCTCACCTACTACCATCGTTTGAGCAATGAAAAAGTAGGTGTGTTTTATTTTAGCAAGGACACCTACCTAAACGGAATCACCCAGCTGGTGCAAGGCAAAATACCCGATGGGCTACAGCCTGAATACCTCGAAGACTTCAGAAACGAAGAAATAAATGAGGCTAACTTTATTCAAAACATAAAAAAACACCTACCCTCTCCTACAGTCCTGAACAGACTGGCGGCCTGGTTTGATTAATCTCTATGAGCAATCTCTTCCAACTCATCAAAACCTACTCTCCGGCAAACATTGCTCGGGAGGTATACTATTCATACCTCCGGTCAAAAGATCATGCAGCAGGAGTTGGTGAGTTTTACAACAAACACCATCAGGATTTTCTGGAAGTTTACGGAGAGCTTATTCAGGCGTTTAGAACAAGCGATATTGATGAGATTCTGGACTACGAGCTAGAAGCAATGCAAATATCTCCAGAAATGAAAGTACTGGATGCCGGATGTGGTGTGGGCCGCCCAGCACTTCATTTTGCTCAAAAAAGTGGTGCCCAGATAGAAGCCATCAGCATCTCACAGCGACAAATCGACTATGCAAATAACCTGAAAGGTAAATTCAATACCGGAAATGTAACCTTCACCAAACTGGACTATCACAGGATTCAGGAGTACTTTGGTAATAGCCAATTTGACCGGATCTACTTTCTGGAATCATTCGGACACTCCACCAAAAAGAAGGAACTTCTCAAAAGTGTTTGGGATGCACTCAAGCCAGGTGGGGAAGTATACATCAAGGATCTTTTTTGCCGGGTGACAGACAGCCGAAAAGATCAGAAGGTCATCAATAGGGAGATTGCTAAAATCAATCAACAATACCACTACGAGACATCAAACCTTACACAGTTTCTGGACATGGCAAGAAAAATGGGGTTCGTTTTGAAGCTAGTGAAAACCATAGACATAAAACTTGAAGCCTTCGAAAACCTGGCAATTTCCAACAAATTCCAGGAACTCACAGGCATTTATAAGATTGAAAGTTTTGATGGGTACATTTTTCCAGTAGACTTTCTGGAAGTAAAACTTTACAAGCCGGCTTTCAATATGGAGGAAGCTAAGGATCGCTACTTTCTACAAAACCTTTTTTACAAAAACATTCGTTCATGATCATCACACCGGACTTTGTATGGACCCACATGGCCAAGACCGGAGGCTACTCCGTGCACCGGATGATTTCGCTGGTAGGGGATGAAAACATCCAGTTAGATCCTCTGGGTGGAGAGTGGTCAGACTACCGCCGGCATGAACCTTTTTGGATGAGGTCCGAAAAATGTGGATATGACATCACCGCGAATAAGATTAAAGTGCTGACCATACGCCGGCTGCCCGCCTGGATTTTGAGCTTTGGTGAATTCAAGAAGCGAGAAGAAGGATTTGAATTCGACCTAGAAGAGCTCTCCAAGGGATATTTCAAACATGAAAAACGGGACATGGTCTCCGGTGGCTTATCTGATCCCGGATCATATGACACTCATCATGCAGACGAAGCACTGGCATACTACCGACCAGAAACCATCGATCACTGGTGGAAACAGGAATCGCTGAATGAAGATGTGGTCTGTTTTCTTGGAAGATTTTACACCCTCACACCCCTCCAAATCAAACAGATGAGCTGTTCACATGAAAATTCAAATGAATATGACCGAAACCTCGGTAAACGCTTCTCACAGAGGCAATTAGAAGAACTCTATCATAACTGCCCGCTCTGGTCCACTTATGAGCAAAAGGTATATGGGTCACTTTTGGTATAAACTCCGGCTCTCGCACCCGTGGAGATACAAAGCACCCGTGCTTCTGGCCTGTGTGTATATGGTATTTATCAAAAAACAGACCTCCTTATCAGAAATGGCACCCTGGTTGGGTTTGTCATTGGTCACTATTGTAGGTATTGCGGGCATAGGCTATCTCATCAATGATTTTTCCGACAGACAGTCAGACGGAAAAGCCGGAAAACCCAACTTCTTTATTGATACCAGCCAACTGAAAGTGGCTCTGTCAATCACTGTCCTCACTTGCTGCGCCATCGGTCCTTGGTATTTCTTTCCAATGGACAGGCTTAGCTGGGTTCTGTTTACTGGCGAACTGGTCTGTTTTATTATCTACTCCTTGCCCCCATTCAGGCTCAAAAAAAACATCTGGGTGGCTCCTATTCTGGACGCTCTATATGCCCATGTATTGCCCGTAATCCTGGCCACCCATACCTTTCTGCTCATTACTCATGCTGAATTTTCCTTCCTCCATATGGCTGCCCTTGTATCATGGCAGCTGACACTGGGCATTCGTTTGCTCATCAACCATCTGGTAGAAGACCGACCACATGATCTTTTGAATTATCACACACTGGCTACTCAGTACAGTGCCCACCGGATTCGTAGATTCCTTTGGTACACGATGTTGATAGAATTACTTCTGTTCACATCGGTACTATTCTTCGCTTCCAACTTGTTCATTAGTATATCGACCGGCTTGGTACTGCTGGCCTTTACGCTCAAACAGAAATCACGGTATTCTTTTGTGGAAAATGTACCTGATTCATTTTACCGCAAGCTATTAGGAGGAGGACTGACTGTCGTGCTTATCTTTACTCATGGCTCAGCCTATGTGCTCTTACTGATGATCCATATGATCCTTTTCCCTGTGGGTCAGAGCCACGAACTCCGAAAAGTACTAAGCAAGCTGTATCAAATAGGCTCCGTCATCGTCAATTACGGTATCTATTACTTTAGAAGATTCGTTTTACGTCAATCAGAAAAACAAGCCCGCCGTGAATATTATGAGCAAGACCTAATCAATAAAACCAACCAAATGAAGTCTGACCAACTGGGTAGCATCACTATTGCTAATTTGAATCTTAACAAGTATTCTGAAACATACATCCATGAATACAAGAATCAGTTGCCATATGGGGTAGACTTCCTCTACGGTGGCTACCCACCTGTTTTTGATGAATTTGGTCAACCATTAATTAAATCCAAAAGCTCCATCAACAGCAAGCGGCAGTTACAGGATGCCATCGTGCAAAGACTAAACAAGACCAGATCGAGACTGGTACTGGCTCATTTTGGCCCCATGGCAGTCAGCATGCTCCCGATTTGCAGAGCTGCTGGAGTTCCCATGGCTGCCTATTTTCATGCATACGACGTTCACCACAAAGACCAATTAGAAGCGCACCTAGCGGGTTATTTAGATGTCTTCAATCATGCCCATTTGCTCATAGGTAGCAGTCAGGAGGTGATCAAAAAACTCAATGAAATGGGTGCTCCGGTGCAAAAGTTAAAGTACCTGCCCGCATATGTCGATCTCACCCGCTTCACCTATGTCGATCATTCTTCGAACCAACCTAACCTCCTAAGTGTAGGAAGATTTGCGGATACCAAGGCTCCGCATCTGACCATATTAGCCTTTAAGCAAGTGTTGGAGGAGGTTCCCAATGCACGTCTGACCATGATCGGTGACGGTGAGCTGCTGGAAGCCTCCATATCACTGACCAAGGCCCTACAGATCGATCATAGGGTGAGTTTCCCGGGCGCAAGATCTCCAATGGAAATTTATGAGGAAATGAAAAACAGCCGGGTATTTCTACAGCACAGCATCACCACTCCTCTGAACCACGACAAAGAAGGCACACCGGTAGCCATCATGGAAGCCATGGCTTGCGGTCTTCCGGTTATCAGCACAGCCCATGCGGGAATAGCCGAACTCATCAGCCATGAGCAAAACGGGCTTTTGATACCAGAACTGGAAATCGCTCAGATGGCCGAACAAACCATCAGATGTTTGAAATCTGTAGAATTAAGTAAAAAGCTTGGGAAAAATGCCTCAGAAAGCATTCGCAGTAATCCTTTGATTACCGATCACATGCGGATAATCACTGAAATGATCAATCACTTTGGGCTGAAGCAAGGATAGTATCCATCCGCTGTTCCCATTCCGGGTACCCTGAAATACTCGAGATTCTGGTAAGAAACAAATCCTCAAAATCAAACCCATCAGTCCGCTGCATGTTCAGGTTGGTCATAAAACCATAGCAGCTATCCTGAAGATTCACCTGGAGGTTCACCATGTAATCACGCCTGTACCATGAAGCATTCAGAGTGGGCTGAAGTGGGCCGGAAACATAAGCAGGATTGCAAATTTTATACCCTGAATCCAGGTAGGTTTCAGGTAAATATAAGTTAGCCCAGGATGTGTCATTTATAAAATAAAAATCATGGGTTCTCCCACCTGCCATGACCTGAAGAAACTGAAAAAAATCACCGAGAGAATCTCCTTCAAAAAGTGCCGAATTATAATGTGCATCCTGAACTGAAACAAGCCCATCGGAGAGTTCCACCAGCGTAAGTTCGTGAGTGAATGGCGTATGCTCAATTCCAAAATTATAGGTGGCAGATTGGAAGCCCAGCTCCCGATAAACATCCCGGAGAAGGTAGCTTAACCGGCCGCATGAAATATGATAGATGGTCGTATCCATTTGCAACAGAAGATCCGATGGTAAACGCTGTCTCCAGTCAGGAAATCGCTCATCAAAGGCAATCTCAGCCGTAGGATCCAGTGCTCTGTGAGCATAAAGTGATAAGTGCCTTCTCACCACATTGACCTGATCAGACTCCTTCATCCGATCAAATAACAGTGGATCGAGATGAAGTGCGGAGATCGTTCCCTTGCGTTCATTTTCACCAGATTCACATGCCCACTGACAAGTCAACAACACTATAAAAAACAGGCTACCCCTCCACATATCGCTAAACTAATGAAGGAAAATCAAAAACTGCATGCCCTGATTTTATTCATCCGGCTGGACTCAAAACTGTATTCCGGTTTGACAGGATACCCCAAATCATAAGTATCTTTATCCGTCCGCATACCTCCATTGGTCATGCAAGCATTTCTTATTTACCATTTGTGAAACAACCTACACTTAGCATTATACTTTGCGGCAGAAATGACCGATACGGCGATGACTTCATTGACCGACTGAAGCGAAGCCTTTTATGGAATGCCCAACTTGCAGCAAAACATCACATCCAGACTGAATTGGTTTTTGTCAATTATCACCCTGAAGAAAATCAAAAATGCATCTCATCACTGGACATCTGGCCCACTTCCGATTACTGGACCTCCAGGGTCATTACGGTACGGTCAGCATCCGATGCCTTTCTTGAATTCCCTGCAAAAAACATTGGGATCAGGCGGGCACGTGGACAATACTTTCTGATAACCAATGCAGATATTTTACTTCCGGAACTGTTTTTCTACTCTTTTCATCAATGGATTAAGCAAAGCAATACTATTTATCGAGCCGACAGGCTCAACGTCTCCAGGAGATACAACACCGAAGCTGCACTGATAAACACGGCAGATGAATACTGCGTGAAAGGTGGGATTTTTTATCGCCCCCTTATGATTCCTCATGGGCTATATTCTGCACTCCTCCCTACCTATCTTGGTGCCAGGAGAGCGGTCTATTCGTGCCTCCCATTTCTCCTGACACCTAGTGAGCAATTCTTGCTCAAACACCATTTTACAGCATCTGGTGACTTCACATTGGCACATCGGGATGTCTGGCATCGCATTCAGGGGTTTAGAGAACACACTCCCATCAGTACTCATGTTGATTCCCTATGGCTGGTCAAGGCACTGAGTCACCAAATAAACTTACAAGAACTACCAATAGCCGTCCTGCACCAAGGCCATGAAAGGCGGCATAATTTTTCATCTCCCAGTCAGGAAATGAATCAAATGTGGTCTATTTTGCAGAACCAAATCAGCGAGTACCTCGCTACCCGCACTCCAATAGTAGACACCACCGATCAATGGGGAAACCCGGAGATCAGCTACCCAGAAGATAGTATCTAATGAATCCGTATTTATCTATTGTTGCAGCCAGCCGTAATGACAATCATGGAGGGGATCTTACCAATCGCATGGAGGTGTTTTTACGCGGTTTATATCACCAGCTGAGTCGGTATCATTTGCCAACTGAAATCATCATTGTAGAGTGGAACCCACCCTCCGACCGACCCGGACTCTCGGCTATATTGCCAAAGCCACCCTCCAATGGTAACATCATACTACGAATCATTACCGTACCCTACGAAATACACGCTCAGTATAAAACCTCCAGTCATCTCCCCCTCTTTCAGATGATTGCCAAAAACGTTGGGATAAGACGTGCCAAAGCCCCATTCATTTTATGCACCAATGTGGACCTGCTTTTTTCCAGCAAACTGGTTCATTTTTTGGCTTCAAAAAAGTTAAAAAAAGGTACCTACTATCGGTGCAACCGGTGTGACATTCCGAAAGAGATTGACTACAGTGCTGAGATCCCGGTTCTGCTGAAGTTTGCCAGAAAAAACATCATACAAAGACTCGGGAAAAATCGGCTCTACCCCAATTTCAATGGCCAGAGTAAGTGGTGGTACCACAATATTTTAACACTGGGAATGGTGTGGGGTATTGCGCTCATTAAAAGGCTCTCCGAGTCCAGACTGACAACCACCATCGAAAGTGCAGACACCTGGGCTTGCGGAGACTTTACTCTCATGCATCGCGAAGACTGGGAAAAGATCAATGGCTATTTCGAATTGGATGCCTATTCAATTCATATCGACAGCCTGGCCCTTTTTGCCGCCCTGGGACAGGGTATTCATCAAAAAATACTTGGACCTGAACTGTGTATTTTTCACATTAGCCACCGAGCTGGCTGGGAACTACAGGATCCCATGCAAAAAATAAAGTTTGACATTCAAATGCCCATGCTGGACTGGAATACTGCCAAAGCTGCTTGCGAACATATGCTTAGAGAGCAAGTGGTATTACCAATCAATGGGCCAGACTGGGGTCTGCTGGGCAGGACGCTGAATGACACCACAATAACTGGATAACCAGGAATTGTCCGAAGGAGAAAATAGATATTTGAACATGCGTAAATACATACTTGTTTGTGGAGGAAGTGGTTTTATCGGGACACACCTGATCAAAAAGCTGGTGAACGAGGGACACAAGGTACTTTCAGTAGACATTTCAAATCCCATGCATCAGGAGAGCATCAACTTTGAGTTTATTCAGGGTGACTTGAGGGACTACTCCAAATGCATGGAAATAATGAAAAACGGCCCATTTGATGAAATCTATCAACTGGCAGCAGACATGGGGGGTGCCGGCTACATATTCACTGGTGACTCTGATGCTGACATCATCACCAACAGCGCTCTGATCAACATCAACATTCTCAAATGCTGTGTAACCTTTGACTGTAAGAAAATCTTCTATTCATCCTCTGCCTGCATCTATCCTCAACATAATCAGCTAGATGCTTTAAATCCATACTGTGAAGAATCTTCGGCCTATCCAGCCGATCCTGATAGTGAGTACGGGTGGGAAAAATTATTCAGCGAACGCTTGTATTTTTCTTATCAGAAAAATTACGGTATAGATGTAAAAGTGGCCAGGTTTCATAATGTATATGGCCCGTTTGGTGCCTGGAACAATGGTAAAGAGAAAGCGCCATCCGCCATCTGCAGAAAAGTAGCCGAAGCTACCAACCCGGGTACCATCGAAATCTGGGGTGATGGAAACCAGACTCGTACATTTTTGTATATTGATGACTGCCTGGATGGTGTCCAAAAGCTTATGGATTCAAACTTTCATGGCCCATACAACATTGGTTCCGAAGAGTTGATTTCCATCAATAACCTGGCCAAAATGGCCATGGAGATTTCAGGAAAGGATTTGAAATTTGAACATATAGAAGGCCCCATGGGTGTAAGGGGAAGATCCTCGCACAACCTCAAAGTACGCAGCGACCTGGGATGGCAACCTGAAACCTCTCTTCAGGAAGGCCTCGAAAAAACCTTTCACTGGATCAACCACCAGGTACAAGAGGCCTTGCAAACAAAATAAAGAATGGCTAATAATAGTATAGGATTAATAGGTCCCGGGAGACTAGGGCTGTGCGTGGCATTACTTTTAGAACAAAAAGGCTACTCCGTAACGGCCATAGAGCAGAATCAGCGCTACCTGGAAGCTCTTCAGACCAAATCGTTTGACAGCCCTGAGCCTGAAGTAAACGAACTCTTGAGAACCAGTAAACACCTCCGGTTTTCTTCAGACCTCAAGGAGTGTCTCACAGAGGATCATGATTTGATCTTTATTTATGTACCCACTCCTGAAAATGACCAGGGATATGATCATTCCATTCTAAAGGGGGTACTGGAGGCTATCATGAACCAGGGTGAGCGCAAGTATCCTGTGACCCTTGTGGTGGGGTGTACCACTTTACCTGGCTTTAATCAAACCATAGAGGAGCAACTTAAGACACTCAATTATCATCTCGTATATAGTCCGGCATTTATCGCACAGGGCACCATAGTAAAAAACCTCCAACACCCGGATATGTTGCTTTTTGGAGCATCAGATATGACCTATGCACTGAAAACAGAAGTCATAATGAGTCAGATAGCCCTAAATCATCCGCAAGCACATCATATGAGCCTTATTAGTGCTGAGATCACCAAGCTCGCTACCAACTGCTTCCTAACAGCCAAAATTGCCTTTGCCAATGCCATAGGTGACCTGGCCAGCCAATCAGGTGCTGATCAAAAAGCCATACTGGGAGCCATAGGCTCTGACTCCCGAGTGGGTCATAAATACCTCAGCTACGGGTATGGATTTGGCGGGCCATGTTTCCCCAGAGACAATCGGGCACTTAATTATTTTGCACGAGAGGCTGGATATACGCTGCAGATCAGTGAAGCCACGGAACGCGCCAATGAACAGCATACAGACTTTCAAATCGTTCAGTTGCTTCAAACCACCAGTCAGCAGGAAGAAATATACTTTGATCACGTCACCTACAAACCAGGCACAGATATTCTTCAGGAATCACAGCAGCTCAAAATCGCCCTGGCCTTGGCCAAAGAAGGGAGATTAATCAAGGTATGTGGTTCATCTAAAGTGGTTCAGACCCTCAAGGGTACCTACGGGAATGTGTTTCGTTATGAGGTGAAAAACTGAATCACAGCAGCCACCACCCTATCCAGCTGATCAGGCGATATTCCAGTAAATAGAGGTAGTCTCAGGAGATGCATCCCGGCGATAGAGGTGTGATGATCATCACCAACAAACCGGCCAACCTTACTACCAAATACAGATCGATGCAACGGGAAGTAATGGAATTGTGCTTCTATACTCTGAGCGCTCAGATAGGCACGCAGCTGATCTCTGATGGATTGATCATCTAGTATCAGGTAAAATAAATGCGCGTTGTCTCCTTCTTTCAAAGCAGGAGGTACCGAAAAAAATCCCTTATCCGCATAAGGCACCAATTGATCATGATACCTCCGCCAAGCGGACCTTCGGTCTGAAGTAATTCGCTCGAGATCTTCCAGTTGAGGAAGCAAAATGGCGGCCTGTAGCTCAGTGAAGCTTGCTTTCAATCCCAGTCCAACCCACTCGTAGTGAGAAGTTTTGTTCCGATCAAAATCCAGTCTATTGGTGCCCAAATTCATGAGATTTTCTACCTGCTCTAACGAATCCTCTCCGTTGATAAGCAGTAGACCTCCTTCATGACAGGTAATGTTTTTTTGCTTCTCAAAACTAAATGCAGCATAATCGCCGAATGTACCCAGCCTACGACCCTGATGAACTGCGCCCATTCCATGGGCATTGTCTTCTATGAGCTTCAGTTGGTGTTGCCTACAAAGTTCGCGCAGTTTTACATGATCGGAGGCCCATCCCCCATAATTGACAGCCACCACGGCTCTCGTACGATCCGTAATGGCCTCTGATACTTTATCCGCATCAATGCAAAAATGGCTGCCCTCCACATCTACAAAAACTGGAGCCGCTCCCTGTATTACAAAAGGCACCACCGTGGACACGTGTGTAAATGAGGGGAATATGATCTCGTCCCCTGGTCTGAGATTGAGAAGAATGGCACAGGCCCCAAGCGCTGTGGTACAGGAGTCCACAAAGTAGCGCTCACCTCCAAGGTGATTGGAAAACCAACCTTCGCACCTCCTTGTAAGACTTTTCTTCCAAAAACTATCAGACGCACTTACTACTTCATTTATATACTTATTTTGCAGATCGGTCGGCGGACCGGATACGAAAGGAACCTCGAAAATCATATACCATTGATAAAGCTTCGTAATCTAAAAGAAAACTCTCGGGCTTTCCAATTTCTGCTTCTAATAGCAGTAATGATCATCTATACCCAGACAATCCATTTTGATTACAATCTTGATGATGAAATCGTGATGAGTCAGGAAGACAAATTCTCAATATCAGGGCTATATGAGTCCATTTCGTCGCCCTACTATTCACTTGATCAGCGGATTTCCTACGGCTATCGCCCCTTAACATCGCTCACATTCTACCTGGAGTCCACCCTGCTTGGCAACAATCCTACCATTTCTCATTCCATCAATCTGATTCTATATCTCCTTGTTGCTGGATTGATCTTTCTCCTAGGCCTCCACCTATTCAAAAATCCGCAATACGCTTTCATTCTGGCATTGCTATTCGCTGTGCACCCCACCCACACCGAAGTAGTGGCCAGCATCAAAAACAGAGACGAACTACTGGCCCTATTGTTCGGGCTTTTGGCATTCTTGTCATTGAGAATAAAAGGTAATTGGTCAATACCCGCCACCATTGCTTGTATGATATGCTCATTGTTAGCCAAAAAAACAGGATTGGGGATTTATCTGCTCGCTCCAATTCTCCTTTATAGTTTTCACTCCAAAAGCAGCGCATTCTTTTGGAGTTTGGTGGCAGCCATGTCCGTATCCCTATTCGCTATGGCCCCTACGGCGAATGTCTCAGGATCACTTTTTTTGGTCATCATTTATCTGACTGGCATGACCCTCTTCTTTTATTGGGCACATTTTAATGATTTTAAATTCAACAAAAACACGCTTCAGGCTGGTGTGGCATCTTTAGGTATACTGGTCGTGGCCTTCGGCATTTTTGAAAGTTTTGTCCCGCTTATCCTGGCTCTGCACATTATCCTGCTCGCCAGCTACTTTTTTTTCACCTCAGGGCAGCTCATCAAATGGGTGCTCTTTTTCAGCCTGATGATGACCAGTTTATTCACCTCGGCTTGGTATTTTATCCCCATGTGCTACGTGCTCGTGTTCAATGATTACGACACAAGGACAAAATGGATTTGGATACCCGGTACTCTTCTGCTTTTCTTCTCCGTTTTCCTTGTGATTACCAGTACCAAGCCTTTTGCTATCCTCTTCACCCTGATCTACATAACTCCGCTGATCTTCGATCGCCTCAGAAAAAAATGGATACTTCTATCCTTACTATTCAGTGCGTTTCTGGCCGTCCTCATCAATTCATACGCTGGTACGAGTCTTACATATATTGTCCTACTTATATGCTTCGTGATACTCTTTTGGCTTCTCATCAATCAAAAATGGAAAAGCTCCTACCTAGGCATTCTCATCTGCTTCATAGCCCTGTCTTTTTATATTGACTCATCGGTGACTATTCTAAGTGGGTGGCTTCAGCAAACTCAAAATCTGGGAGGCACACCTCCCCAAACTTCCACCACCTACTCAGGTAGATCCCTGGATTTTATTGAGAACCCACTGGTAAACCATACACAGATTTCAGACAAGTTCATGGCCATGGCCAGCACGTATGGACATTACATTTCGCAAATGATTTACCCTCATAACCTCAGATTCTACTATGGATATAATGCCATCGATTTATTCAATTCCCCTATTGTGCTCTTATGGCTAGGAATCATCACAGGGATCATCACCCTTTCCATGAAATGGGCACAATGGCGTTCCTCTTTATTCTTTATTCTTTTCCTGGTCGCACTATTCCCGTTTTCTAATTTGCTGGTTCCGGTAGCAGGTATTGTGGGTGATCGTCTGGTCTTCCTGCCCTCGCTTCTTTTTCTTCTGTTCATTACCTCTCTTCTGACACAGTTCCTATCAAAATACAGTCTTGCGATCCCGATAGTCTTCATTTGTGCAGCTATGGGATATCTATCATTTGAAAGGGCAGCTCTTTGGAAAAACAAAGAAACACTTTACTTGCATGATGCCAGTGAAAATCAGCTATCTGTAAAAGCAAACCAGTTGGCAGGAGACCTACTATATGGACAGGCCGTCAATGCACCCGAGATCAAACGTAAAAACCTACTGAAGTCCGCCCTCTCTTTCTATACGAAAGGAGCATCGGTACACGAACCATACTATTTAAACTGGTATATGATAGGTGTTATACAGCTACAATTGACCGAATACAAGATGGCCATGGAGGCATTTAAGCGAGCCGAAAACTCACCTTACGTTGATCAAAGCATCTACCTACAAATGGCTATATGTGCTTCATTCCTTAATGATCTGGAAACAGCTGAGATGTATTACTTACGAGCTGTTAACCACCCCGAAACCAAACTCAAGGCCTACCTCAATCTTGTGTACATCTACCTGCGAACAGATCAGCTCTCTCTGGCTCTAAGTACTAACCAAAAAGCTCTTGATGACTATCCCGAAAACCCAAGCCTCAATGAAAACCACGCGCGAATCTATTTCAACATGGGCGACACCCTGAATACTATCAAGTATCTGGAAAATGCCATCTACTATGGAAATGACAATGAAAGGAATTTAGAATTTCTAAAAAGCCTTCAACTCTAATGGGCCATATTTTCCAGCACCTGCTTAATTTCCGTTGCCCGCCCCAACTTCACTACCTCTCCAATCACAATGATGGCTGGTGAACTGATGCCCGAATCAGTCACTTTCTGACTGATGGTCTCTATAGTGCCAAAAACTGACCGTTCGTCGGGTCGGCTACCATTCTGTATGATCCCAATCGTCTCCCCTGGCCCTCTGGTGACCCGAAAAATATCAATGATCTGATCCAGTTGCTTCATTCCCATCAGGATGACAATGGTGGCAGAAGACCGAGCGGCCAGATGAACATCCCCGGATAACTCCAGATTGGAAGTGGTGCCGGTAATCACCCAAAAGCTCTCATTGACCCCCCGCTTGGTCAGGGGAATTTCACTCAGGGCAGGCACAGACAGTGCACTGCTGATCCCGGGGATCACTTCCACTGTAATCCCATGCGCCCGGGCATGCTCCAGCTCTTCGTGCCCACGTCCAAACACAAAAGGATCACCCCCCTTCAGCCTCACGACCGTCTCGTAACGCTTCGCATTATCTACAATCATGTCATTGATATAGATCTGCTGGTACTGATGAATGCCAGGCTTCTTTCCTACGTAAACCAACTCACAGTCTGGACGACAATGCTTCAGTAGTTCCTTGTTTACCAGGGCATCATATAGCACCACATCAGCCTCCTGAAGCCCTCTGATGGCTTTCAGGGTGATTAGTTCGGGATCTCCGGGCCCTGCTCCTATTAATAATAGCTTTGACATACTTAAATTCTTTTCGTAAAAATACGTAATTTATTTTTTATAAATCAAGTAATATTACGTAGTTTTACGTAAAAATAAATAGCGATTATGAAAAAGGTCATCGTCATCGGTAATGGAATGGTTGGTTATAAGTTTTGCGAAAAGCTACGTGTCAAAGCCGGCCATCAGGAGGTCTCACTCCTTGTTTATGGTGAAGAATCCGTCCCGGCTTACGACAGGGTGCATCTGAGCGAATACTTCACCAACCAGTCCGAAGAAAAGCTACTCATGGCTCCGGCAGGGTGGTACGCAGAAAATGACATCAGCCTCAAGACAAGCCAGCTGGTGACGGAAATAGACCGGGATCAAAAAATCGTTCGCACCCACACCGGCGAAACAGAAGCCTATGACTATCTCATCCTGGCCACAGGCTCACGACCTATGGTGCCGCCCATCAAAGGAGTGGACAAAAAAGGGGTGTTTGTCTACCGGACCATCGAGGACCTGGATCAGATCATCGCCTATGCCAAAAATGTAAAACGCGGCGCAGTGCTGGGTGGCGGTCTGCTGGGACTGGAAGCTGCCAAAGCGTTGATGGACCTGAAACTGGATGCGCAGGTGGTAGAGTTTGCCTCCCGACTCATGCCCAGACAGCTAGATGAGGCAGGATCGAATATGCTCAAAAGCAAAATCGAATCGCTGGGTATCGAAATTCTCCTCAACAAAAGCACGAGTGAGATCCAGGGAAATGGAAAGCTGGATGGCCTGCTCTTTGCGGACGGCAGCCAACTGGATACCGATATGCTGGTCATTTCCTGCGGGATCGTTTCCCGAGACGAACTGGCCGATCAGGCCGGACTGGAAACCGGAAAACGTGGGGGTTTTAAGGTAAATAATCAGCTGCAAACCAACGATCCGCACATCTATGCCATCGGAGAGGCTGCTTCATACAACGACATGGTCTACGGACTGGTGGCCCCGGGCTACGACATGGCCGATACGGTAGTGGATCAGATTTTGGGAAGCGGTCAAAAGCAATTTACCGGAGCGGATATGTCCACCAAACTCAAGCTGATCGGGGTGGAAGTGGGGAGTTTTGGAGACGCGCTGGGTGATATCGCCGGAAGTGTCCCCATCGTTTTCGAAGACAAAAACACCGGTATCTACAAGCGAATCAACCTCTCACCGGATCGTAAAAAGCTATTGGGTGGTATCATGGTGGGTGACACCAGCGCCTATGGCATGCTACTCCAGATCACCCAAAATGGCATGGCGCTCCCCCCTAACCCTGAAGACCTGATACTTGGTGCAAGAGGTGGAGAATCCGGAGGCAACAGCATGATGGACCTGCCAGATACTGCTCAGATATGCTCCTGCGAAAATGTCACCAAAGGCGACATTGTGGGGGCCATCAAAGACCAGGAGCTCACAGACCTGCAGCAGGTACGTACCTGTACCAAAGCCGGAACGGGATGCGGAGCCTGCTCACCCATGGTGGGCGACATTTTTACCGCTACGCTCAAGTCCATGGGGCAGGTAGTCAGAAAAACGATCTGTGCCCACTTTGACTATACCCGTCAGGAGCTCTTTAGCCTGATCAAAGTAAAAGGTATCCAAAGTTTTGATGAGCTGCTGGATCAGTATGGCAGTGGCGATGGTTGCGAGACCTGCAAACCGGCCGTGGCTTCACTGATGGCCAGTATCTGGAATGACCTCATCCTGAAGCAGGACACCATTCAAGACACCAACGATCGCTTTTTGGCCAATATTCAAAAGGGAGGTAGCTACTCTGTGGTGCCTCGCGTAGCAGGTGGAGAGATTACCCCTGACAAGCTCATCGCCATGGGGCAGGTAGCCAAAAAATACGATCTATACACCAAGATCACCGGTGGTCAGCGCATCGACATGTTCGGTGCCCGACTCAATGACCTCCCGGCCATCTGGCGCGAGCTGATAGATGCCGGATTTGAAAGCGGGCATGCGTACGGTAAATCACTGCGCACCGTCAAGAGCTGCGTGGGCTCTACCTGGTGTCGCTACGGACTGCATGACTCGGTCTCTTTTGCCATAGAGATAGAAAACCGATACAAAGGCATGCGTTCTCCTCATAAGCTCAAGGGTGGAGTGTCCGGTTGCAGGAGAGAATGTGCTGAAGCTCAAAGCAAGGATTTCGGACTCATCGCTACTGAAATAGGGTACAACCTGTACGTCTGTGGCAATGGTGGCGCCAATCCCCAGCACGCCAAACTCCTGGCAGGAGATATTGATGAAAAGACAGCCATCAAATACCTCGACAGGTTCCTGATGTTTTACATCCGCACAGCCGAGCCACTCAACCGCACGGCGGTATGGCTCAATAAGCTGGAAGGGGGAATTGACTACCTGCGCGAAGTGGTGGTCAACGACAGCCTGGGACTTGGTGAGGAGCTGGAAAAAGACATGCAGGCGCTCATCGCCTCCTACCATTGCGAATGGAAGGAAGCTATTGAGAATGAAGGAATGAAGGCCAAATTCAGACATTTCTCCAATTCAGACGAGCATGATCCTACTCAGCAATTTGTACCCATGCGCGAAATGAAAAAGCCCGCAGACTGGCAAACCGTAACCAAAGACTAATACCATGACAGAAGATATACTCGAATACAGAACCGTACTCCCAGCCCAGGTAACGACCTGGTACCCGGCATGCAGGGTGGAGGATTTCCCTAAAGACGGGGGCCTTTGTATCTCCTATAGAGGCCTGCAAATCGCCGTTTTCAATTTTACCCGCAGGCAGAAATGGTATGCCACACAAAACCTGTGTCCTCATAAGCACCAGATGATCCTGAGTCGGGGTATGATCGGCTCAGAAGGGGATGAACCAAAAGTGGCCTGTCCCTTTCACAAAAAGACCTTTTCACTGAAAACGGGGGCCAACCTGAATGGCAATGAGTGTGAGCTGGCCACCTATCCGGTAAAAGTGGAAAACGGTACAGTCCTGGTGGGATTTGCGTAATCTTACGTATCCAGGCACGTTTAATCAGGGCAATTACTTACTTTTATGCCTTGACCTGGCTCAGGTTGACACATGGCAAAACTCAGATTTAAACGTTTAGGACTTTTTTACCTCATAGCACTTGGCTGCATCGCTCTGAGCATCGTTGTTAGCCAAATTCTGATACAGACCTCCATCAACCGTCAGCAGGATGACGCTCATGTGATCAATGTGGCGGGTCGTCAACGGATGCTGAGTCAAAAAATCAGCAAGCTGGCCCTCAAAATAGAGCACCAAAAAGGCGAACAGCTCCAAAATACCATGGCACTGCGGGAAGCTCTGGCCTTGTGGAAGCAATCTCACGAAGGCCTCCAATTTGGAGATGCGGAGCTGGGGCTCTCCGGGGCTAATTCCAGCATCATTATGGAGATGTTTGAGACCATTTCCCCACACTATGAGGCCATCTACCAAAATGCACAGGACCTCCTTTCATTGCCCCCTGATCATGACGACAGCACTGCCCTACTCAGAGCGGACTATGTGAGCACCATTCTGGCCCATGAATCTACCTTTCTGGAAGGCATGGACAAGATTGTCTTCCAATACGATGAGGAAGCTCAGAAAAAAGTACGGGAACTGAAAGAAACCGAATATTTCCTCCTCGTCATTTCTCTACTGATCATCATCATTGAATTGATTTTCATCTTCCGGCCGCTCGCCAGAAGTGTGCGTGCCACTGTGCAGGACCTCATGGCGTCTGAGGAATCCTCGAGAAAGATGACCCGCGAACTCTCCAAACTCTACGAGGAGTTGGGCAAGTCCTATCAGGATCTGGAGGCGGTCAACCTGGAACCAGAATCCCCCTCACTTTATGCCAGCATGAGCGCTCAGGGGGAGTTTACCTACCTCGCTCCGCGTTTCCTTCACATGATGGAATACGAAGAGACCGAGCCACCCAAAACTTTCCAACAATTGCTCAAAAGCAGTGGATATAAAGATGATTTCATCAAAGGACTGATGCTACTGCTTCAGGAAAACAAAAACTGGACCGGAGAAATCAGGCTCATCACTGAGCCCGGAGACTTCTGCTGGGTGGAAACTTTTCTAATACCCATCGCCATCACCGGAGAGATCAAAATGATCTCACATGACATCACAGAGTTCAAGGAAGCCAAGATCCGCTCCCGGGAGCTGAACAGAGAACGCATCGAAAAGTCCGTGAAAGAGCAGCAGTACCGCTCGGTACTGATCCTGGAAGGTCAGGAAGAAGAACGAAAGCGGCTCTCCAGAGAGCTACACGATGGCGTGGGCCAAATGCTCTCTGCCATGAAGCTCCTGCTGGAATCTTTCGCGCCCTCTTCCAACCCGATGAAAATGCGACTGGAAGACGCCAAGAGCCTGATGAAGAGCATCATTCAGGAAGTGCGAAGGGTCTCCTTTAACCTTACTCCAAGCAGTCTCGACGATTTTGGGTTGGTGCCAGCCATCAAGAAGTTTTGTGATGAGATCAACTCGGTGACCAAAGCGAAGGTGGAGTTTGTGAATGAAACCAGGTTTATCAACCGTCTGGAAAGCACCATTGAAACCAACCTCTACCGCATCATACAGGAGAGTGTGAATAATGCGCTGAAATATGCCAAAGCCACACACATCACTGTGCGCTTTTCGCATAACATCAACTCGTTGAATATTCTCATAGAGGATGATGGCAAAGGATTTGACTATGACCGACTGGGAAGCAGTGGCCATTTTGAAAAAGCCGGTCATGGAATTTTTAATATGAAAGAGCGAACTTCTTATATTGGCGGTAGTTTTAACCTGACTACCGAGCTCGGAAAAGGAACCAAAATATTTATCACATTATCCCTAGATAAAAATGATTAAAGTAGCCCTGGCCGATGATCACGAAATAGTGCGTCACGGCATCAAAATGGTATTGGAAGACGACCCGGAGATCCAGGTAATATGGGAAGCCTCAGACGGGCAGGAAGCCGTGGAAAAAATGGACTCTGACGCCCCCGATGTGCTCGTAGTGGACATTCGCATGCCGCTCATGACCGGACTGGAAGTGACCCATCAGCTCAAAAAAAGCAATAAAGAGGTGAAAATCATCGTGCTCACCATGCATGATGACTCAGAGTACATCGTCAAAGCGCTCGAATACGGGGCAGACGGCTATCTTCTGAAAGACACCAACAAGGCAGAGTTTAACAAAGCCGTGCACATGGTGAATAATGGACAAAAATATTTCAGCGGAGACATCTCCACCACCATTGTGGATTTTTACAGAAATGGGGGCCCTCGTCCCGGTACCGGATCAGAGCCCAGTGGATCAAACTCCGAGGACTATCAGCTCACCAAGCGTGAAAAGCAAATCCTAAAATTGATTTATGAAGGAGTATCCAACAAGGACGTGGCTGAAACCCTTGGGAAAAGCGTCCGCACGATAGAGACTCACCGCTTCAACATCATGAAAAAGCTGGAGGTCAATAATATCACTGAATTGTTGAAAAAAGTAGAACGCGAAGGGCTGGATAAGATGTTGTAGTCCGGTGTTCTATGAGATTCATTTATGAAAAAACTACTACCAGGTTACCTCAATACAGAAATTGTTAAATCTGAAATCAAGCGATTAGAGGTCTTTATTGGATTTTTATTGACTGGAGTAGCCTTGTCGCTCTTTATGCAGATCCGCCACTTCAACCTGATGCGGGATACCTTTCGCAATCCATTTTCCTTTCCGTTCATCTTACTCACCGCCGCGCTGATGATCGCTTTGTTCACAGCCGGAAGGAAGTGGGTACTGAGACTCCAACGAAAGGGCCGCAGATTACCAAGAACCTATTTTTGGTATACCGTGCTTATGGAAGTCTCTATCCCTTCACTATGGCTCGTCGTGACCTCTTTGATTGAAGAAACATCTTCATTGCTAGACTCACCCATTGTCTTTGTCTTCTTTATTCTGATCATAGTCTCTTCCCTCCACCTCGATTTTTGGCTCAGTGCCTGTATGGGAATGCTTGTATCCATTTTCATTGCCTCATATACCTATTGGGTCACAGAAACCTACCCTATCAAACTTCACCTCCCGTTGGCCATCTATTATATCCGGTCCTTCATGTTTCTGATGAGCGGTATATGCGCAGGACTGGTAGCAAGCGAATTAAGAAAAAGGCTTACACTCACCTTTCAGGAAATACAAGCCAAAGAGCAGATAGAAGGACTGTTTAACCAACAAGTATCAAAAGAGATGGTGGAAGTGCTCAAGGAAAAGCAAGACTTTACCGCCCGATTGGATGTGACCATTATGTTTCTAGACATACGAGATTTCACTCAAAAAGTACAGCACCTCACCGCTCAAGAAGTCAATGCTTTCCAAAATAAATTCTTTTCGCCGGTCATAGAGATAATCAATGCAAACAATGGCATTGTAAATCAGATTATGGGTGATGGGCTAATGGCCACATTTGGAGCTCCGATAAAAGACACCACCCACTACAAAAGTGCCTGGAATGCCACCCTCAAGATTTTGGATTTCCTCAAATCTTTTCGAGAGACAAACCCAGAACACCGCACACTGGACATTGGGATGGGAATGCACTGCGGCGAAGTATTGGTGGGCAACATAGGTACGGAATCGCGAAAGCAACTCTCCATATCCGGTACTCCGGTGATCATAGCCTCACGCATAGAGCAGCTCAATAAAGAAATGGAAAGTACAGTGCTGATATCCAAAGCCCTTTTTGATATGCTCTCAGACCACATAGACCAGCATGAAACCAAAGGAATGATCAAAATGAAGGGGTTGGACAAAGAAGTGGAAATCGTGAAAGTCTTTTAAATCCTAATAGGGATACGGTGCTTTAAAGAAAACTTCTGCCACCCCAAATGCCAATACTGCCACCACAAATCCAAACATGAAAATGGTGTAAGAGATCCTCAGAAGCCTGTATTTTTTACCAAGCACTACCCCCAGAAAATAGATATCCCGTATCAGGCTGGTGTAGAGGTAATCAGCATCTTTCATCATTTCCTTCATCCCCCACTCGTACTTTCCCATCTCCATTCGATGAAAATTACCAAAAAACAAAAGGTTTGTTCGCTTATTCTGTATGTCCTCCTCTGTGAAAGTCCCCTTTGACACATTGGGCAAAGTAGCCAGAATGGCAAAGACGATAGTAGAAAGACAGACCACAGTCATGAGCATAGCGGGTATGATCAGGTGCGGATATTCTTCAAGCTTCCTAAAAAGAACAGACACCAGTACCGACAGGATAATGGAATTCACTGAAATCATAATGTTGGCTTTGGTATCTGCCATAGCACTGAGCTCCAGGTGATTTTTGGAAGTAAGCCTAAACATTGTCTCCACCCCACGGGTAGGTGTGACCTCTTTTACCTTCTTTACCTTAACTTTCAGTTTTTCCACCTGAGCCTTCAGGGCTGAAACTTCATCTTCTGTGTTTTTCATCTCCATTAATTTCTCATTCACCTTTTTCAAGTTCTTCTTCACCCTCGCTGTAAATTTCTCTTTGGCATAGCCCGTAAAAAACTCATGCTCGGTAATGAATCGCTGGTTGGACCTATACCAGTCGATGTCCGAAATATTCTTACCATTCAGTCGCCGAAGCTCCTCTTGCAGCAAATCTGCTTTGTCACAGTAGTTTTCCTCAGCCAGATGGGCCAGATCCGCATCACACAATATAGCCTGAAGATCATTTTTTGGATTCTGCGGCATTTTAGTTGCCATGATACAACCCACCACCTTCGCCGCCCGTTCATCATCGTATCCTTTTTCAGATAAAAAATCCAATGCAATTTCAGCACTTACTTCTTCATGGTTCTCAATGGTTCGCTTGTAGCCAAGATCATGAAACCAAGCAGCCAGTTCTACTATCTCCAGCTCCTCAGAACTTACTCCCGTCTTCCGGGCAATCTCCAGCGCCGCACGCACCACCTCGCGTGTGTGGTCCACTGAGTGGTATTTGATCTCAGGTGCCAGCTCATTGTTGAGAATGTTTTCGGCAAATTGCTGGGCTTCCTTTAGTAGTTCGGATCTTTCTCCGGCCATTTCAAGTTTATCTAAGGGGTTCAAAATACCACATTTTCTAAATTCAGATTAATTTAAAGCATTTTATCAGATGTCCATAAATAACAATTCCCGGGGGTTATTTATTCTATTCTTAGTGATTAATCTCTTCCTATTTCTGACACTTGCCCAGTCCAGCTGCTCCACTGCTTCTTTTCGAGAGCAAGCAGACAGCCTTTTTCTTATTACGGACGATGTAAGTGTTTATTATAACCTAAAGATACCCGATGATAAATATTTCCTACCTTATTCACTCTCAGAGATTTCAGGAATCACTCATCTCAACGACACTCACCTCCTTTGCGTAGAGGATGAGGGCGGAAAAGTTTATGAGTATAACCTTCTCAAAAGAAAAATTACTAACACCATCGCTTTCAGTAATCCCGGGGATTTTGAAGGGATAGAGCTTGTAGGAGACACCATCTACGTGCTGGAAAGTGATGGAGATATTTATGAGTTTACTTACACCAAACACAGCACCACCAGAGCTACAAAACACGAAAATCAACTCAGCCGCAAAAATGATACGGAGGGGTTGGGCTATAACCCATACACCGGCAGACTCATGATTGCCTGCAAAGAGGATGAGGACATTGAAGGGACAAACGCCAAAGGAAAAGCGGTCTACGAATTTGACCTTCACACAAAAAGACTGGTTACACCACCACTTTTCGAGATCAGTAGAGAAAAAATGGATGACTTTTTTGAAGCACATAGGGATTTTGAATATGACAAGAATCGAATCAAATTTGAACCCTCAGGAATTGCGTATAATCCGCTGGACGGTCACTTCTATTTGCTGGCTTCAGTCGGAAAACTACTGGTGGTTTTGGATCGAAATGGCACCATCAAAGCCACATATCCCATTGCACCCAGAGTGCTCAGTCAGCCAGAAGGCATTTCCTTTTCTTCCCAGGGAGATCTGTACATCAGCTCTGAAGGTGAAGGTGACAAAGGATACATTCTGAAGTTTAGTCCACATAAAAAATGAGACTACTTTTCTCCCTGTTGCTAATTGTGGTAAGTACCCTGGTCTCGGGACAGGAGGTTTCTGTCTACCTCATCGGAGACGCTGGGGCTCCGACATCTCCAGATCGCAACCTGGATTTCTTACAAGAAATCACCAAAGAGGCAAAAGCCACAGACGTCCTCATCTTTCTGGGTGACAATCTTTATCCTGATGGTCTCCCTTCCAAAGAGGACCCTGCCCGTGGCACCATGGAAAACAAACTCAACGCCTCCCTCAACATCATGAAGGCATTCAAAGGTCGCTCAATCATTCTCCCTGGCAACCACGACTGGTCTCGTGGCGGAAAAGATGGATGGAAAAAAGTGCTCAACATGCAGCGCTATGTGGATGAATATATGGGCACGTCAACCGTCTTCCTCCCCAGAGATGCCTGCCCCGGGCCTGTGGAGATCCCACTTACCAATGCCCTCACACTTTTGATTGTGGATACTCAGTACTTTCTTCATCCATGGGATAAGCCTGGTCGTGAAGATGGCTGTGAGTCAAAATCTACGGCAGAGGCACTTGAGGAGCTCGATGATCTTCTGAAAAGAAATGCGGATAAACATGTGATAGTAGCCGGACATCATCCCATGCATAGCTATGGCCCTCATGGTGGCCAGTACACATTGAAACAGCATATTTTTCCTCTGACAGATGTAAACCGGAAACTATGGATTCCGCTGCCAATCTTGGGCAGCATTTACCCCATCTTTCGATCCGTATTTGGAAGCAGGCAAGATATCACCAACCCACGGTACAAATTGGTGCGAAATACCATGGTCAAGTCATTTGCCCAGGTGAAGGATCTGGTATATGTCAATGGCCATGAGCATTCGCTTCAGTACATCCGCAAGGACTCTGCCCATTACATCACCAGCGGATCAGGATCCAAATCTTCCAATGTATCTGACGGAGCTAATTCCCTCTTTAGTAGTGCAAAGCGCGGCTTTGCTCAGCTCACCTATCATGCGGGAGGGTCGGTTGATCTGAAGTTTTTTAATGGCGATTTGCAGGAAAAGATTTATGACAGTCCTATCTACACAAAGAAAGTAAACCATAAATCAAATGAGATGCTTAAGGCAAATTACAGCGACAGCACCGTAGTGCGCCCGATTAGTCTCAGGTATGCCATCAAATCCAATACACATGAATTTTGGCTGGGAGAAAACTACAGACAACTCTGGTCCACACCAGTCTCCATGCCGGTTTTCAACATTGATCTGGAACATGGAGGGCTGGAAATTCTTAAACTGGGAGGTGGCAACCAAACCAAATCCTTGAGGCTGGAAGCAAAGAACGGCCGCCAGTACGTACTCCGATCACTTGATAAGTACACAACCAAACTCCTCCCTGCTCCGCTCTATGAGACATTGGCAGCAGACATAGTGCAGGATCAGATCTCTGCTGCTAATCCCTATGGCGTCTTTGCCATACCTCCACTGGCAGAGGCTGCGGGCATCTATCACACCAACCCACAGCTGATGTATGTGCTCGATGATCCGCGATTCGGGCCTTATCAGTCATTGTTCGCCCATATGCCGGTGCTCTATGAAGAACGTCCAAACGATGACGCGGCTTCAGAGGATTATTTTGGAGGTGGAGAAAAAATAGAAGGAACACCTGATGTGATTGCTACCATACAAGGGGATAATGATGAAGTAATCGATCAGGATTTTGCTCTTCGGAACAGACTCTTTGATATGCTGATAGGTGATTGGGACAGGCATGAGGATCAATGGCGCTGGGTACGTTTAGACCAATCGGATAAGGGACACTACTGGAGACCCATCCCCAGGGACCGTGATCAGGCTTTCTTTGTCAATGAGGGGATGATCGGCTGGGCGGCATCCAGGAAATTTGCCCTTCCCAATACTGAGGGATTTGACGAGAAGATGGATTATCCACCCGGGTTCAATGCCAGTGCACGTTTTTTCGACCGCACCTTTTTAAATGCACTGGACTGGTCACAATGGGAGAAACAGATCGACATCCTGAATACCCGACTCACCAATGAACTGATCGACAGTGCTTTTAACGTTTGGCCAGACACTATCCGACTCCAGGCTGCCCAAGAGACCTCCCGGATACTCAAAGCGCGAAGAGACGACATGAGAAGGTATGCCCGTATATATTATCTGTTTCTCTCCCGAGAGGTGGAAGTGGTGGGTACCAACAAACACGAATATTTTTTAGTGGAGAGAATCAGCAATGAAGCCACCCGAGTCACAGTACATAAGCGAAAAAAGGATGGAGAGGTACTGCAAATCATCTATCAGCGCACCTTCTTGAGCAGTGAAACTGAGGAAATCCGACTATACGGACTAGAAGGCGAGGATGTATTCGAAATTAAAGGACAGGTGAAAAGCGGCATCCGGATCCGAATTATTGGCGGGGAAGACAACGACAAAATCACCGACCATTCCCGTGTAAATGGGCTTAAGCACCACACGGTGGTTTATGACCTGAAGCAAAACACACAACTCCACCCGTCGAAAGAAACCAAATCCAGGCTAAGCAACAACATAAACGTCAATGCTTACAACCGCACGGCTTTTGAATATGACAAACTCATCCCTCTGGCCAGTGTGGAGTTCAACTTTGATGATGGTTTGTTTTTGGGTGGTGGTTTTATTCTGACCAAAGAGGGTTGGCGCAAGGATCCCTTTGCTGCCCGGCATCAACTCAAAATCAATGGTGCGTTTGAAACCGGGGCTGTTAACCTTTATTACAACGGCACGCTAAGTGATGTTATTGAATGGTGGGACTTGAACCTTGACTTTACTCTTCAGCGCCCATTTGGGGTATCCAATTTTTTTGGCTTTGGAAACGAATCGTCCTATGATTTTAAGGGCCAAGGTGATGCCAGTGGTTTTGAGGATGAAATTGATTTCTACCGGATCAGGTTTGAGCGTTCGCAAACTTACCTTAACCTCGCACATAGTATAGGAGCGAAAGGTAGTTTCAGAATGGGTCCCGAACACCTATCTTATGAGTTGGAAAATAAAATCCAGGATAGATACATACACCAACCTAATAGCGGGACTGATCCAGAGGCCTTATACAAAAGCCATCAGTATGTAGGCTATAGGGCGGAGATAGCCACGAACACTCGCAACCATCCAGAACTGCCCACTAGCGGTGTATTTGCACAACTGATATATGGAAGTTACTATGGCCTGAATGCGCGCTCCAGAAATTTTAGTACACTGAAGGGAGAATTTATTTTCTATCTATCCACTCGCATCCCGTCCAAAGTCACCTTTGCCAATCGAATAGGTGCACAATTCAACGAGGGAAGTCTGGAATTTTTCAATGGGGCCATTTTGGACAAGGAAACTCTACGCGGATACAGAAGAGGTCGGTTTATTGGAGAAGCTTCCCTTTATCATAATTTTGATTTACGGGCTAAACTGTTCAGTTTCAAAACCTACCTATTTCCCGCAAGCGTGGGTATTCTCGGCTTCCATGATATAGGGCGGGTTTGGCTAAAATCTGAACAGTCTGACACCTGGCATACAAGTAAAGGCTTTGGACTGTGGGTCGCACCCCTGAATCAGTTGGTGGTCACGGCTAATATGGCATTTTCAAAGGAAGAGACATTACCCACAGTTACCTTTGGGTATCAGTTTTAGGGCAAAAAGAAAGGAGGGGTTTATGAAGCCCCTCCTAATCACCGCCTAACCAATCTGCGTCGCGAATGCGACTGATTGTTCTTAAATATTTTCGAAACGTTTGACTTTTAGTTGTCAGTAGTATCCTGTCTATCAAACACTATAACGTTATGTAGATTTTTTCGTTCACCCTTACCTCTAAATTGATGAGCGATTAAAATCTTATAAAGCAAATTTGAAGTTTTCCGGGTAATTAATTGGTCTGGTTGCGTTGAATGACAACTTTAACTACATGAACGACCAATATCCTTCCGTTAACAAGAATCAGGTTCCTCCCCTCAAATCCCTTCTAACCCTTTCAATAGTACCAAACGGGGATTTCAACTCCTTTATTGTGGGTACCAGGAGATAAAAAAACGAGCCCATTGCCCAGGGCAAAAGAGTGCAGCATCGAGGAGCTCTGCTTATCCAGAATGATAGCAACCCCCTCCTCCACTTTCGCGCGGTAGAAAGTAGGCCTTACTCCCCGCACTTCAAAATCGTGACCAAGCCTCACCCTTTCCGAAACCTTTGCAGCCCCACCCAAAAACTGATGAATAAGTGGGGTCACATAAAGATAAAAGCAAGTCAGCGATGAGGCAGGGTTTCCGGGGAGCGCATAGACAAACTGGTGCTTTCTTTTTCCAAAAAAGAGCGGTTTTCCAGGCTTTTGATTCACTTTATAAAATACCTCCTCCACTTCATTCCGGGCGAGCGCTTCCTTGACAAAATCATAATCACCCACCGAGATGCCGCCACTGATCAGGAGAATATCTACTTCCCCAAGCAGGTCACGGATTGCACTACTGGTGGATTCTAAATCGTCTGTCACCCTGGCCACTCCGGTGACCTCCACAGGCAACTGCTGCAAGGCCGCCTGGAGGGAACCTCCGTTGCTCTCATAGATCTGACCTTCTCCCAACTGCTCACCGGCTGTCACCAGCTCATTCCCCGTGATCAGAATACCCACACGTGGCCTTGCGAAAACCGACACACTGGTAATTCCTAAGGAAAGTAACATGCCAACGGTCGCGGCATTGATGTAGTGCCCTGCCTGAAACACTTCCTGTCCCTGGCGGATCTCTTCACCTCGCGTTCTCACATTAGCTCCTGCTGCCGGTATTTCCGTAAGGGAAAGTGTACCCCCCTCTACTGATGTTTTTTCCTGCATGATCACCGCCGTGGTGCCTTTCGGCACCCTGGCACCGGTGAATATCCGCGTGGCCTGTCCAGGGGCCAATGTCAGTTCACTTTGACTGCCCGCAGCCACCTCACCAATGATCCGGTAAGTATCAGACTCCCCACACAGGGCATAGCCATCCATCGCTGAGTTGTCAAATACAGGAATGTCCATTGGGGAAACTACCACATCTGCCAGATGTAAACCTACAGCCTCCGATGGGTGAACGTGCTGCTTCACCCTGACCGGGCGCTGCTTCGCAATGTGTTCAAAAGCCTCTTCGATGCTTACCATCACCCGCCTATTGATATCATGGATCGGTTTTCTTCATAATGCGACTGCTCCATCACTTCCATACCATCCCGGGAAAACTTCTTCCCTTTGATGGCTTCAAGGATCAGCGGTTTCAAATCCGCCTGAGTACGGTGCGGGGTTAGCAGATCCGTTTCTGCGGTCGCAAAAAGGCAATTCTTCATCTTCCCATCGGCCGTCAGGCGAATCCGATTACATCCCTCGCAAAAGGGCTTGGTGATGGTACTCACCACCCCAAAAGAGCCCTGAAAACCGGGCACCTGATAATTGGAAGAAGTACTGTGCGCCGGATCCTGTTGCTTTTGCGGTTCCCCAAAATGACGGCTCAATTCTTTCAAAATTTCCTCTTCACTTACGCCCTTGCTCCAATCCCACTGATTGCCTTTGAAAGGCATAAACTCTATAAACTTAACGTTGATGTTTTTATCTCTGGTAAGCGCTACAAAGTCTTTGATCTCCGCATCGTTCACCCCTTTGATCAGCACAATGTTCAGTTTGATCTGAAACCCACGCTTCAGCGCCTCCTCTATATTGGCCATGATCCGCGGAAAGTAATCACGCTTGGTCATATAAAGTGCCTTGGCCTGGTCCAGAGAATCCAAACTGATGTTGATCTTTTTAAGGCCAATTCTTTCGAAGAGATCAAAGTATTTGTCCAGCAAAATCCCATTGGTCGTCAACTTAAGCGTGACCGGAAGCTTTGACAGCTCCTCGATAAGGTAAGCAAAGTTTTTACGCACGAGTGGCTCCCCACCTGTAAGCCTGATGGTGTCCACCCCCAGTTCTGTAAACTCCCTGGCGATGGCAATGATTTCCTCCAGAGACATCAGGTGGTCCTTTTCCGTAAGCTCAATCCCTTCCTCAGGCATGCAGTAGAAGCAGCGCAAGTTGCATCGGTCCGTCACAGAAATGCGCAGGTAATTATGCTTTCGTCCAAAAGTATCGGTGATGTTCATCAGTCGTGTCCCCCTCCTTTCAATACATGGAAGATATGAAACAACCCGGGGAATACCGCATCCATGGCCTCCGTAGCTCCTGCCGTGGAGCCGGGCACCGCCAATATCACCTGCCCTTTTCTGATTCCGGCCAGAGACCTGGAGAGCATGGCAAAAGGCATTCGCTCCTGACCGTATCTCCTCATGGTTTCCTCCACACCATTGAGGCGTGTTTCCAATAGTGGAGCGATGGTATCGGGTGTCTGATCTCTGGGACCCGCCCCTGTACCTCCGGTGAATATGAGCAAGGCAGCCTCATTCCCTTCTATTATCCCCCTGATTTGATCTGGCTCATCGGGGATCACGCGGTAGGTGATGTCCGTCAGACCAAAACCTTCTAGTTTCTCGCAAATGGCTTTTCCCGCCCGATCTTCCTTTTCACCAGCGGAAATGGAATCTGAGCAAACCACCACCTGGGCGGTGATCCCTTGAGTTCGAGGTGGATTGGAGGACTTCCCACCCTTCTTGGATATCAGCTTGATGTGATGGATCTCCACCCCTTTGTCTACCGGCTTCAGCATGTCATACATATTCAGCGCTACTATGCTCGCACCATGCATGGCCTCCACCTCCACTCCCGTTTTGTAGATGGTCTTGACCGTCATCAGTATTTTGATCTCCAATCCGGAAATCTCATAGGTTATGCCTGTAAACTCTATGGGCAATGGGTGACAGTCGGGCAAGAGATCGGGTGTTTTCTTCACTCCGAGCAGCCCTGCCGCCCTGGACATTTCAAATACATTCCCTTTGGGGATGGCCCCTTCGTGGATCATCCGAATGGTCTCCTCCGAGCTCACCTTCACGATGGCCTGCGCCGTAGCGATTCTCAGGGTATTCGACTTATGTGTGATATCTACCATATAATCTCTGCACTTATCCTTCTGTATTGATTTTCCATTGATGCCCTTCGCCTTCAAAAATCTCCTTCCCAAACAATGGCACCCGGGCCTTGATCTGCTCTACAAAATATTCGCAGGCCTCCATGGCCGCTTTTCTGCGGGGAGAAGAAGTAAACACATAAAAGCATAACTCTCCCACAGCAATGAGGCCGGTACTGTGATAAACATGTGCGCAGGTGAGCTCATATTTAGCGAAAGCCTCCTCTCTGATTTCGGTATAAACAGCATTGGCCATGTCATGGTATGCCGTGAACTCAATAGCCGCCACCCGTTGACCTTCTACCTCATCCGCACGAACCTGCCCAAGAAAGATCGAATGGGCACCTATACTAGTCTTGCTCTGGTGATTAGCTACAGAGGTGGCCAGTTTTTCAGGAGGTATGGGCCCTTCTACGAGCAGTTCTTTTGGAGGCTTATTTGACATGCGTAAATGATTGTAGGTGAGAAACACGGGTTTTGGCCAAAGCCACTTGTTCTTCCTTTCGGGAAAATGAAAGCTGCGAGGATGTCCATTGTAACGTATTTAAAATCAACAGCTGGCCTGACAGCACACCTGGAATATCCAGTAACACTTTGATCGCCTCCATAGCCATGATGGAGCCAATTACTCCGGTGACAGGACCCAAAACACCCGTTTCAGCACAGCCAAAGCCGGGACGATCCTGCTGCGGGAAAAGACACCTGTAAGTGGGGCCTTCCTGATAATTGAATACAGAGACCTGACCCTCATGCCTGAATACCGACCCAGAAACGAATGGTCGGCCCATGATCACCGCTGCATCATTGATGAGGTACCGGCTATCAAAATTATCCGTACCGTCAATAATCAAATCAAAATCAGGAAACAGCTTCAAGGCCAGCTCTAAATTGAGGAACTCCGCATAAGAGCTGATTTTCACCATCGGATTGAGCTTAGCCAGCTGAGCACCGACTACAGTGCTCTTGTCGCTGCCCACATCTTCTGATGTATATAAGGTTTGGCGGTGGAGGTTACTCAGGGAAACCTGATCTCCATCCACGATGCCTATGTGTCCAACACCAGCGCCTACAAGGTATTGTAAAACGGGGCAGCCAAGCCCTCCGGCACCAATCACCAGCACCTTCGATCGGGTGAGACGCTCCTGTCCCTCCTCGCCTACTTCGGTGAGTGTAAAGTGTCGTTGGTATCGTTCGTAATGTTCGTTCATCCGCCAGAAAATGGTGGTAAAATGGCTATTTCATCTCCTTCGCGCAGAACCGATACCCTCTCCGCGAGCTTCTGATTCACAGAAACCTGGCATGGGACCAGTTTCATGGCCGGGTATTTTGCATTTAGTTCCTCAAGTAAATCACCAACCGTCTCCGCCGGGGATTCCAGCCATTCATCAGGCTTGCCCGTGATTTCCGAAAGAATACCAAAATATTTGAGGTTCATCTCCATCACATCCATATTAATTTCAGGCACGCCAGTGCCAGCACAAACGAAAGCGCCTGTCGCAGACGCACTTCATTAAACCTAAAACTACCCAGGTAACTTCCCAAAAATCCGCCGCAAATTGTGACAACTATTAATGGTAGGATCTGGGTTGAGAGCTCCAGCCCATTGCTATAATCACCCGCCAGTCCGGCCAGTGAATTGATCCAAATAAAAAGAGCCGAAATGGCCGCTGTTTGTTTCACGTCGGCCCAGCCGAGGAGTAAAATCACCGGACTCAGCAAAATCCCACCCCCTATACCTATGATACCTGAGAAGAAACCAATGCAGAGACCCACCAACATGGCCAACACCCTGGATGGGCTTTGAGCCTCTTTTGGCATCTTACCAAAAACCCCCAGCATTCTGAGCACGGCGAATATCAGGAGCACCCCCAGAACTTTCCTGTAGATATATGGATCCAGATCAATCATGCCCCCTACGAAAGCTGCAGGAATGGAGGTAATCACAAACCAGCCAAACAGTCCCGGCTTGAAGTAACCATTTCGATAAAAATGGATAAATGACACACCCGCCACGAAGAGATTGAGCACCAATGCGGTGGGCTTCATCACATCAGGTGAAAAACCATACAGCGCCATAATGGCCAGGTACCCGCTGGCTCCCCCATGCCCCACAGAAGCATAGAGCGCTGACACGATTAGCAATATCAATAACAAGCCATAGTCCACATTGCAATTATACGTAATATGGGAGAATAATGTAGATCATCTCAATAATTCTACGTATTTTTACGTAATATTACTTACACACTAAAGACTCCTCGTTATGGATTGCTTAAGCTGTACCAACGCACAATGCATCATCAAAAAGAACGCTCACTTCGACAAGATGCATGGCTACATGGAGAAGAAATCGACCCTGGTATGCAAGAAAGGGCAGAATTTTATCATTGAAGGGGCTCCGGTTCACGGACTCTACTTCATCCGGGAAGGCAAGGTAAAAGTGGCCAAAACCGGACTGAATGGAAAAGAGCAGATTGTACGTTTTACCGGGAACGGAGAAACCATTGGTCATCGGGGGTTTGGAGCTGGGCAATTTTATCAGATAAGTGCCGTAGCTCTTCAAAAAACAACTTTATGCAACTTCTCTACCGAAACCATGAAGGGCATGCTCAAGGAAGTACCCACCCTCACCTATGACCTGATGACCTTCTATGCCGAGGAGCTCAACCGCAGTGAAGCCAAGGTGAAAAAATTTGCTCAGATGACTGTAAGGGAGAAGGTAATTGATGCTCTCCTGTACGTCAACCGCAAGTTTGGGCACACGAAAGGCATCATCAACATTCAACTGTCCCGCAAGGAAATCTCTGACTTTGCAGGAACAACCGAAGAGCAAGTCATCAGGACGCTCTCCGGCTTGCGCAAAGACGGGTTGATAGAAACCCCGGGCAAAAGAATTCACATAAAAGACGTAGAACTACTTAGAAAAGAGATCTCCGAACACAACTATTTTATAGACAGCTAATCCTCACTTATACTGTTACTTAATCTTAAAAACCTGCCACACCGCAGGTTTTTTTATGGGATAAAAGAATGATTTAACCTGCCTGCTCAACACCAATTATTACATCCCCAGGGTCTACGTTTGCAATAAATACGTAATAATACTTAGTTTAATTACGTAGTAACCAAAAGCAAAACAAATCAAGACCATGAAAAAAACGACCTACCTAATCGCGCTAATTGTTGCCCTATCATGCGTAGAGGCCACAGCGCAAATGACCATCTCTGCAGAGGTGCGTCCACGTACTGAATTCAGAAATGGATTTAAGACCCTCACCGAAGACTCAAAAGATGCTTCATTCTTTACCGAACAGCGCTCGCGTCTTTACCTGGACTACGCAGATTCTGCCTTCAAATTCAGAGTTTCCTTTCAGGACGTCCGTATCTGGGGAGAAACCACTCAGATTTTCAAAGAAGAATATGGCAAAACGTTTCTGAGTGAAGCCTGGGGACAATACTATTTTACCCCAAGTGTTTCTGTCAAAGTAGGTCGTCAGATCATTTCTTATGACAATCAAAGGTTCATCGGTGGACTGGAGTGGGCTCAGCAGGGCCGTAGACACGATGCACTCCTGCTCATGTATGAGCAAAACAAGACCAAGCTACACTTCGGGCTGGCCTACAATCAGGATGATGACGTGCCGGAGCAGGCCTTTCTTCAGGCCCCAGGCGCAGGATACTATAGTGTAGGGGGCAGTTACAAGACCTTTCAATACGGTTACTTCAATAAAGGATTTGAAACCGGATCACTCTCCCTGCTGGCATTCAATGCCGGTTATCAAAATGCCGATACCACGGTTTCTTTCAAGCAGACCTGGGGTGTAGTAGCCGCCAAAAAGGTGGCAGGTATTAGTCTGGCCGGAGACTTCTATTATCAAACAGGTGAACTGGGCAAAAACAAAGTGAATGCCCTGCTGGCAGGCATCAACGCCACCTTCTCCACTCCTGTCACTCCTCTGACTTTCGGTGTGGAATATATCTCTGGGAAGGATGATGATGATACCTCTTCTGACATTACCGCCTTCAGCCCGGACTTTGGAACCAACCACGCACACAATGGCTACATGGACTACTTCTTTGTGGGGCCAGCCAATGGCTCCGTGGGAGTCACTGACCTGTATCTGAAAACCAGCTTCAATGTGGCTGGTGGGGCACTCAAAACCAACATCCATCAATTCATGACCGGGTCTACCCAACTGGATACCGAAGGTCAGGAGCTCTCCAAAACCATGGGCACCGAGGTGGATCTGGTGTTCATCAAAAAACTCAAAGGCGGAGTGGTCTGGAATCTCGGCTACTCTCAAATGTTTGCATCCGACACCATGGAGGCACTCAGAGGGGGTGACAAAAGCGCACTGCAATGCTGGGCCTGGACCATGATCACTTTTAAGCCTACATTCTTCACATCTAAATAATCAGACTTATGAAAAAATTAACCAATCATATACTCCCACTCCTGGCAGCCGCTATCATGGTATCCTGCTCGGGTAGCGACGCGAAAAATCAAAGTGCTGATGTAGTTTCAGCAACAGAATCAGGAGCATCCGCCCTGCTCATAGAGAAGCCACAGCTCACCTTCGGTTTTATTAAACTGACGGACATGGCTCCTCTGGCCATCGCCAAGGAATTGGGCTATTTCGAAGATGAAGGCTTGTTTGTCACCATCGAGGCACAATCCAACTGGAAAAACGTGCTGGACCGGGTCATAGACGGTCAGCTGGATGGCTCTCACATGCTGGCAGGTCAGCCCATAGCTGCTGGTGCCGGGTTTGGCCGCCAGGCTGAGCTGGTCACCCCATTTTCCATGGACCTCAACGGCAACGGGATCACCGTTTCCAATGAAGTCTGGTCGAAAATGAAGCCCAATGTACCATTGGATGAATCCGGAAAGCCGATCCATCCCATCAAAGCTGATGCGCTGGCACCGGTAGTGAAGGAGTTTAAAACTGCCGGCCGTCCATTCAAAATGGGCATGGTGTTCCCGGTATCTACGCACAACTATGAGATCAGGTACTGGCTGGCTGCCGCGGGCATCCACCCGGGACTGTACACGGCAGACAACATCCAGGGACAGGTAGACGCAGATGTGTTGCTATCGGTGACACCACCCCCACAAATGCCCGCTACACTGGAGGCTGGCACCATCTACGGATACTGTGTAGGTGAACCCTGGAACCAGCAGGCTGTATTCAAAGGCATTGGGGTACCCGTGGTGACCAACTACGACATCTGGAAAAACAACCCCGAGAAGGTATTTGTGATGACCAAAAAGTTTGTAGAGGAGAATCCAAACACCGCGGTGGCCATCACCAAAGCCCTCATCAGGGCAGCCAAATGGCTCGACACACCCGGCAACAGGCCTCAGGCCGTTGGCATCCTTTCCATGCCAGCCTATGTGGGTGCAGACTCAGTGGTAATAGCCAACTCCATGACGGGCACCTTTGAGTATGAAAAAGGTGACAAACGCAGCATGCCGGATTTCAACGTATTCTACCGGTACAACGCCACGTATCCGTTCTACTCAGACGGCATCTGGTTCCTCACCCAAATGCGAAGATGGGGGCAGATACCGGAAAGCAAGCCCGCAGACTGGTACCACAGCACCATCAAGGACATTTACCGCCCGGATATTTGGTCGAAAGCCGCCAAGATACTCGCCGAAGAGGGCAAGATTCCCGCAACGGACATTCCTGAGACAGACGGGTACAAGCCCGCTACCAGCGATTTCATCGATGGCACTACTTACAACGGCAAAGACCCGATTGGCTACATCAATAGCTTTGGCATTGGCAACAAAGACCAAAGCCTGTAACCAAACACTCACCACTCCTCTGAGTGGACTCAAAGCATAAAAACATAGACGTTGGTGTCTTGAGGGTTTGGCTCGTCCGGCCCTCACCACCAGCGCTCATTTTTCACTCATACACCAACGCAATGAAAAATAAATCAATCAAAACCGTCCGATTCCTAGGACTCGGATTTCTGGAGCCGCTCATCCGTCTCTTCAGTGGTGAAGAGCCCACCAGAAATGGTAAGCTCTTTGCCAAAAAAGCACTGCTGCCCCTGTTTTCAATCATCCTTTTCATCGGCCTCTGGCACATAGGCGCCACGGCACTCTACAACAGTGAGGCGGCAGTCCGTATAGAAAAAGCCCGCGAAGAGCAAGGTGAAGCTGCAGCGACGGCCATGAAGGAATGCATTGCCTCAGGAGATGTGTCATGTCAGCCCAACACCCTCCCTTCACCCACCAAGGTCTATCAGGCCTACCTGGCGCTTTGGCAGGATCATTTGGCCATAGCCCAGAAAAAATCAGACTTCAAAGCCCGTGTGTCTGCCACCAATGCCCAGCGGGAAGCACAGGGCCTCGCACCCATCACCTACACCGGACGACCTTCCTTTCTGGATCAGGTGGGTACCAGCCTGAAAACGGTGGCTGCCGGATGCCTGCTGGCCATGCTGGTGGCCGTGCCCATCGGTATCATCATGGGCCTGAGCAACTCCCTGCGGACTTCATTCAACTGGCTGATCCAGATTTTCAAGCCGGTGTCTCCGGTCGTGTGGCTGCTGTTGGTTTTTATGATTGTAAAAACGGTCATTACAGACCCCAGCATGGATAAGTCCTTTATCATCTCATTTATCAGCGTGGGGCTTTGCGCCATGTGGGCCACCCTGGTCAATACCAGCATGGGGGTGGCCACTGTAGACAAGGACTATATCAACGTAGCCCGGGTACTCAAGCTCAACATCGCTCAAAACATTTTCAAAATCATCCTGCCTGCCTCGCTCCCTTTGATTTTCACGGGGTTGCGCATCACCGTATCGGTGGCCTGGATGGTCCTCATCGCCATAGAGCTGCTGGCACAGAGTCCGGGGCTCGGGTCTTTCGTCTGGGAGGAGTTTCAGAATGGCGCCAATGACTCCAACGCCAAAATCATCGTGGCTATGTTCATCATTGGGCTGATCGGTTTTCTGCTTGACAGGATCATGCTCAGCGTACAAAATCTTATGAGTTTCAACAAAGGCATCGCATAATCATGGCACTACTGGAATTAAAAAATGTATCTAAATCATTTGGCAGCGGGCCTTCACAGATAGATGTCCTCTCAGACATCAACCTTTCGGTTCATGAGGGCGAGTTTGTGGCCATCGTAGGGTTTTCGGGAAGTGGAAAAACCACCCTGATCAACCTGATCAACGGACTGCTTTTTCCCGACAAGGGGGAAGTGCTCCTTCACGACCAGCGCATCACCGGACCGGGGCCCGACCGGGGCGTGATTTTTCAAAATTACTCCCTCCTGCCCTGGCTATCGGTCTATAGCAATGTGAAACTGGCTGTGGATGAGGTATTCACCCACCTCTCCAAAAAGGAAAGGGCTGCCCATACCGACCAATACATCGATATGGTGAACCTCACTCCGGCACGGGACAAAAAGCCCTCTGAGCTCTCGGGCGGCATGCGCCAGCGGGTATCCGTGGCCCGGGCACTGGCCATGAACCCGGAGATTCTGCTGATGGATGAACCACTCAGCGCACTGGACGCACTGACGCGTGGCTCCCTTCAGGAAGAGATCATCAAAATATGGAGCCAGGACAAAAAAACCGCCATCCTCATCACCAATGATGTGGACGAAGGGATACTCATGGCAGACCGGATCATCCCGCTCACTCCCGGGCCAAAGGCAACGCTGGGGCCTGAGTTTAATGTGCCTTTTGACAGGCCGCGAGACGTCACAGAGATCAACAAGGATCCCGAATACAAAAAACTAAGAAACGAGATTTTGGAATACCTCATCGAAGTTGGCGCCACCAGGAGGCAGGTAAGCGATCAGAAGTACATCCTGCCCGACCTGCAGCCCACCATGCCCGGAAGGATCATTTTCAAGAAGAAAAAGAAAAAAGAAACCGTCAAATATTTCTAAAACACACAGCCATGCAAGCACAACTTAAAGACACCATCGAACTGGTCCCGGAGACCTCCGAAAAGCCCAATATGCTGGTCTGTGAAGACCTTCGGAAAGTATATCCCACACCTAAGGGCGACTATGTGGTGCTGGACGACCTTCAGCTCTCCATCAGGCAGGAGGAGTTTGTCTCCATCATTGGGCACTCCGGCTGTGGTAAGTCCACGCTGCTCACCATGATCGCCGGGCTCAACGACATTAGTGGTGGCAAAATCTATGTAGACCATGACCAGGTGCGTGATGCCGGGCCAGACCGGGCCGTGGTGTTCCAGTCGCCCAGCCTACTGCCCTGGCTCACGGCCATGCAAAACGTCATGATCGGGGTGAAACAGGTCTTCCCCGGAGCCTCCAGAGCCGAAAAGGAGGAAATCTGCAAATACTACCTGGACAAGGTGGGCCTGGGCAATGACTTCCACAAACGTGCTACCGACCTTTCTCAGGGCATGCAGCAGCGTGTGGGCATCGCGCGCGCTTTTGCCCTGAAACCCAAGGTCCTCCTCCTCGACGAGCCCTTTGGGATGCTGGACTCCCTCACCCGCGGAGAGCTGCAGGATGTATTGCTGGAAATCTGGCAAAAAGAAAAGATCACGGCTGTGGCCATCACCCACGATGTGGACGAGTCCATCTTCCTGGCAGATCGGGTGATCATGATGACCAGTGGGCCCTATGCCAAAATAGGTGATGAACTCACCATCCCCTTTGAGCGACCCAGAAACCGCAAGGCCGTACTGGAGCACCCGGAGTACTATGACTATCGGGCGTATTTACTGAATTTTTTGAATCATTGAATGTGAACCCTTCTAAAAGTCCCGACAGGTTCGTGGAAACCTGTCAGGTCGAGCTAAGGAACTTGAGACAAGGTGTCTAATTGGTGCGCGCAGTAAGCATTTCCAAGAGTACATCTTATATATTTTAAAACCCCAGAGCTTCCCCTAAATGCAGAAAATCAGCGATGGTGATCTCCTATCAGGAAAAACCTTGAAAGGTTTTGAACATATCAAGGTTAATCGGCCATCAGTCTGGCAGTAGCCTCAGTATACCACAAAACAAGGCCGGGGATTTAACGATGGAGTGGGCTGGCGACTAAGTACAAGTTTCACTATTTCTCATACTTGAGCAGGTTCAATGATTCTATTTTATCAAACCCCATATCGGCACTGATCAACGGAATATCAAAATATAGAGCTGTTCCGGCTATTAAACTATCAGGTAACTTGACGTTATAGTTTTGTCGAATTTCAATGGTCTTAGATTTGATACCTCCATTTATGTCAATTACCGTGCACGATGACAACACCTTATCTATTTCCCGTTTCTGATCAGGTGTTTAATTGCTTAAATCCGTAAAGTTCCAGCTCAGTGACGAAAGACACATATACCTGCCTCCCTTCTAAAATATCCCTCAAGGTTTCATCTCCATCCAACAAATACAGAATGATATTGGTGTCGAGCAAAAGCCTACTCCCATTCATCCCGTAGACGTTTTTGGATAGCTAAGGCATCTTCCGGTAGCTTCAATGTGCCGCAAAACTTGCTCGCAGTAAACCCATCGGATATTTTTTTATCGAGTTCTTGCAAACTCTTTGTTATCGTTTCTTTAGTGGAGCCTCTCTTAATTACAGTGACCATTGTTCCTATTTTTTATAAAAGTACTACCTATTCAACAGATGAAAAAGTTCCAATTGCGCTTTGAGGTCTTCAAAACATCCGTACTTGTGAGATTTTCATAAGCATTCAAATTACTTTCCTTTATTTCTCTTGTTAGTTTTCTTCCCTCCAAACACCTCCCCTCCCGACATCATACAAATTCCCACGGATAAAATCCAAAAGTCAGGTCGTTGCTTGGCATATCTACCCAAATTCTGGTATTGTTCTTAATGGTTTCTGATCATAATTTTCACCCATTGTTCAACCCCGGAACCGCCATAGAACATACGAGTCAGTGTATCCCTTCATGAAGGTTCCTCCTAAAACCAATCCATTATGTCAAAAGAACATTTTGATGCTCTGGCCGCCGAGATAGAAGCGATCACGGTAGCCGAAACCAAACAACCCAACATGCCTATCGACAGGTTTCTGCAGGAAGCTGCCAACCTGGACGTATGGAGCAAAGGCGATGTGGCAACCCTTATAAACATAGGGGTGGCTCAGGCGACCTTTGATGCCTTACCAATCAGAGCAGGTGCACTGCGCTATGCCCAGAGCGCCTGGATGAAAGACCGCTATTCCAAAGAAGAAGCCCGCCAGGAATGGGACACCCAAAGTCCGGTAGCACTGGAGCTGAAAAACGAGCTGGAGCATGCCTTCCGGTTTGCTTTCAGACACCGACCCGACCTGCTGAACAAAGTGAAGGCCATAGAGGCGGGCACAGGCAACGAAGACATGGTGCAGGACCTCAGTGACCTGTCAGTACTCGGCAAGGCCAACCTGCCACTCCTGACCGCCATCGCCTTTGATGCCACCAAGCTGGACACGGCAGAAACCATGAGCAGCGACATGAGTGCCTTGCTGGCAGCCATGAACGGAGAGCGTGCCGAAAACAACAGTGCCAAGACCACACGGGACAAAGCCTTTACCCTACTGAAAAACGCCGTGGACGAAATCCGCGAAGCAGGTAAATACGTGTTCTGGAAAGATCCTGACAGACTGAAGGGGTATTACAGCCAATACCGCAAGCAGTGGGCCTCATAAAAAGTGACTCCCTCGGGTGAAATCACCCTCCCCACGCCGTGGGGAGGGTATTGCTATCCGTGGGAAGGGTCACAAGTGACGAGGGAAGGGTGAAAGATGCCGTGGGAAGAGGTATAGACGATGAGGGACGAAATAAAATTCCGTGGGAAGCATACCATGTACCGTGGGGCGGAATAAAATTTGTTACAGAGTTTCATTCAAGAATCCCGGGACTTTGGAGGTTTTTCAAAAACCTCCAAAGTCTAAACCATTAATACCATGCAACCAAACACTTACTACCACATCTATAACCACGCCAATGGGGACGAGAATCTTTTCCGCTCAGAAGAAAACTTTACCCTGTTAATTGACTTTAAATGAAAGCGTTTTTCTACACATATGTGCTTTACAGTTTATCAGATCAAAAGTTTTACACAGGATATACAAAGGATTTAAAGTCAAGATTTGATTTGCACCAATCAGGTAAAGTGAAGTCAACTAAGTACAGAAGACCTTTGGTACTTATTTATTTTGAAGCTTGTTTGAACCAGCAAGATGCTACACACAGGGAAAAATACCTTAAAACATTTCATGGAAAAATGTTCTTAAGGAACCGCTTAAAAAAATGGCATGATCACAATAAATCAAATCTTAATTAACAGGGTAAATCATTACTTCCTCAACCAATGGGCCAAATACATCGAACCTGTGGCTGGCACCTATGCCTATTGCTTGTTGCCCAATCATTTTCATTTTTTGATTAAGACTCATGAGCTCCATACCCTGGAGGTTTTGGAAAACCTCCAGGGTATTACTGAAGAGCAGTTTAAGAATAAAATAACCCAAACCTTCTCTAACCTCTTCAACAGTTACACTAAAGCCTTCAATAAATACTACGACCGCCGTGGCAGCCTTTTTATACCCAACTTCAAAAGAAAAGAAATCAACAACAGCAAATACCTGGCTACCATTGTCGCATACATTCATCGCAATCCTGTACACCATGGAATCAGCAGACTGGTGGGTGACTGGCCATACTGCTCCTATGATGCCATGCTCAACTCGCAATCGACCAAACTCAGAAGAAGAGAAGTTCAAAACTGGTATGGAAGTAAAGATGACTTTATCAGCGCACACAAGCTGGAGGTCAGACTGCCAGACACCTCCCTTTTTATCGATTATTAACAAACCTCTAAGGTTTTAGAAACCTTCATATTATCAAAGCTCGAAACCAAACCTCCAGGGTTTTGAAAACCTTGGAGGTTTAAAAATGCATCAAGTCAATGAAATCAACTACCTATCTCGAAGAACTAGACTACAAACTCTACTACACCAAGGGCGCGCGGTTTGAGGCACATGACCGGCTGAAGCACACCGCCAAGCTGAGCATGATCTGCTCCAGCCTGCTGAATGCCTACCTCATCGTAGCAGGTCTGCTCTCTGTGTACAACATCTACAGTACACAGTTCATCAGCGGCAACCTCACCGCTTACCTCATCACCAGCCTGAGCATCCTGCTGATGGTCTTTAACCAGGTAGAGTCTGTGAAGCAGTACGACAAGCGCGGACAGGGTTTTCTGGACTGTGCCCTGGAGCTCTCCAGCCTCTACGAGGAGCTACGCATCTTCCGCACCCTGCAAAACCAGCCAACTGAAGCAGAGACCATCGCCTTTGCCCGGAGGATCAAAACCCAATACGAACAGGTGCTGAAAGGCACCGAAAACCACCTGCCCATAGATTATGATCTGTATCGATCCAAGAAAGCCAGGCAGCTGGGTTTAAGCTTCACACAGCTTATTCAGGTCAGGCTGAAAAATTACCTCAGTGCCTACTTTTTCTATCACCTGCTGATAGGGAGCCCGGTGCTGGTGGGAATGGTGGTGTGGTGGATGTGATTGGGCGTACTTATTTGACACCAACTTTGCTTAATTTGCCCTTTCTAATAAAACCAACCCCTTATGTTTGAGCAGACTTTTAAGAATATAGATGATGTCCTTTGGAAAGATGCCGGAGCGGATAGTGAGCTGGACTACATCGGACAAACATCCTGGGTGCTTTTCCTCCGATACCTGGACGATCTGGAGAAGGACAAAGCCGATGAAGCTGGTTTGCTAGGCAAGACCTACGAGTACATCTTAGAAGAAAAATACCGCTGGCCAAACTGGGCCATGCCCCGAAACGAAAAAGGCGAGCTGGATCACAACATAGCCAAAACCGGCCCTGATCTGGTCAACTTTGTGGATCATGAGCTCTTCCCCTACCTGGCAGGATTCAAACAAAAAGCCGAAAGCGCCAATACCATCGAATACAAAATCGGGGAGATCTTCTCCGAGCTGAAAAACAAAATACAAAGCGGCTACAACCTGCGCGAAGTAGTGGAGCTGGCCGACGGCCTGCCCTTTCGCTCCACGCGCGACAAACACGAGCTGAGCCACCTCTACGAAACCAAGATCAAAAACATGGGCAATGCCGGCCGCAATGGCGGCCAGTACTACACCCCCCGCCCACTCATCCGCGCCATGATCCAGGTGATCAACCCGCAGATAGGCGAAAAAATTTACGACGGAGCGTGCGGCAGTGCGGGCTTCCTCTGCGAAGCGTACGATTACATGTACGACCGCATGGAGCAGACCACCACCAACAAAAAAATACTACAGGAAGAAACCCTCTACGGCAAGGAAAAGAAAAACCTGGCCTATGTGATCGGGATCATGAACATGATCCTGCACGGCATAGAGGCGCCCAACATCATCCATGCCAACACGCTGGGCAACCACGACCACAACGTACAGGAAAAAGACCGCTATGAAGTGATGCTGGCCAATCCACCCTTTGGTGGCAAGGAACGACCGGAAGTGCAGCAGAACTTCCCCATCAAAACCGGGGAAACGGCCTTTCTCTTCCTGCAGCACTTTGTACGCTACCTCAAGGCCGGTGGCCGGGGAGCGGTGGTGATCAAAAACACCTTTCTGAGCAATACCGACAATGCCTCCATCTCCCTGCGCAAGTACCTGCTGGAGACCTGCAACCTGCATACCGTGCTGGACATGCCGGGCGGCACCTTTCAGGGGGCGGGTGTGAAAACCGTCGTGCTGTTTTTTCAGAAAGGCGAACCCACCAAAAAGACCTGGTACTACCAGCTCGATCCCGGCCGAAACATGGGCAAAACCAACCCGCTCAACGACAAGGACATGGAGGAGTTTATCGAACTCTACCAGGCTGTCTCCCTGAGCCCGTCGAAGGGTGAGACGGCACGGTCCTGGCACCTCAGCATGGCCGATGTGGACGAAACCACCTATGACCTGAGTGTGAAAAACCCGAATACACCGGAAGAAGCACCACTCAGAAGCCCACAAGACATTCTGACCGAAATGGAGCAGCTGGACCAGGAAACCGCCAACATTCTGAAATCGATCAAGGAGTTATTATGAGTAAAAGTTGGGCCAGAAAGCAGCTAAATGATATTTGTGAAGTGTTTTCAGATGGTGATTGGATTGAATCAAAAGACCAATCCTCTGAAGGCATAAGACTCATTCAAACCGGAAATGTAGGATTTGGTGAGTTTAGGGATAAAGAGGATAGAGCTAGATTCATATCCGAATCAACCTTTAAAAGATTGAAATGCACAGAAGTTTTTGCAGGCGATTTACTCGTATCTAGACTTCCAGATCCTGTAGGAAAGTCATGTATTATTCCTCAAATGAATGTTCGAATGATTACAGGAGTTGATTGTACAATAATTCGGACGAGGAAGGAGATTACGCCAAAATTCCTCGCTTATTATCAGCAGTCCCCAACGTATCTTTCGGAGATAAATACTCGAGTTACGGGTACCACAAGAAGTAGGATTAGCAGAAAGAATTTGGGTAAGGTACTCATCCCAATCCCACCCCTTGCCGAACAAAAACAAATCGTAGCGCTACTGGATCAGGCCTTTGCGGCCATCGATCAGGCCAAAGCCAACATCCAGCAAAACATCCACAATGCCCGGGAGCTGTTTCAGAGCAAACTCAATGAGGTGTTTTCCCAGAAAGGTGATGGTTGGGAGGAAAAGAAGTTGGGGGAATTGTCTTTTGTTAAAAGTGGTGGGACACCAAGACGAACAACTAAGGAATATTGGACTAATGGTGAAATACCTTGGTATTCATCTGGTGAACTTAATAAGGTTTATACAGAGGATTCAAAGGAGTGTATTACTCAGATGGGGTTGGATAACTCCAACGCCAGATTATTTCCGAAAGGATCACTCCTGATAGGAATATATGACACGGCTGCATTAAAAATGTCTATTCTTGATCGACCAGGAGCTTTCAATCAAGCAATTGTTGGTGTAGAGCCAAATGCACGTATAAACCTCTTATATATAATGAACGCAATAAATGCAGTTAAGCCAAAATTGCTTGATCAGCGTAGAGGAACACGTCAGAAAAACTTAAGCCTACAAAAAATCAAGGATATTGAAATAAGTCTTCCTCGCATTGAAGTACAGAATAAGTTGGTCTCGGACGTAAATAACTTACTTCAAAGACAAGAATTGCTAATCACATCATATGATTCAAAACTTTCATCCCTTGACGAACTGAAAAAATCCATTTTGCAGCGGGCGTTTAGTGGGGAGCTGACGGAATTGTCGGAAGCAGAATTCTCAGAATTAGAGGATTCTCAGGATTTGACTATTGCAGCGGAGCCTAAGGCTGCTTATGGTCGCAAATAGTCTGACCCATGATTTTTGTGATTCAATGATGGGCTGTGATTAGGTCTTTTTGATAAAACTCCTTTAACGGTTATGGAAAATGATTAGTTTAGGAATTGGATTGACTGATTTTACCGCTTTGATTAACAACGAATACAAATATTCTGATTTAACCTCCCGGATCATCGGTGCTGCAATGGAAGTACATCGTCAGCTAGGCAATGGCTTTCAGGAAGTAATTTATCAAAGAGCCCTGGCCATAGAGATGGCCATGTCAGGACTTGATTTTAGCCGTGAGCATGAAATGCCTATTTACTATAAAGGGGAGGATATAGGTACCCGACGTGTGGATTTTTTAGTTCAGGGTGTAATTGCTGTTGAGCTCAAAGCTTTGATTAAGTTGGAAGATGTTCATCTCGCTCAAGCGATCAACTACCTCGAAGCATATGATTTGGAAGTTGGATTGCTCATCAACTTCGGGGCGAGAAGCCTTGAATTCAAACGAGTAAGTAATAAATCCTTTAATCAACAGAAACAAGGCAACCCACACATCAACCCTAAATAAATCACAGTAATCCTCTAATCAAGCAAATCATAGTTTAAGACAAATGAACGAAGCACAAACGGAATACGAGTACATAGACCCGGCCCTGCGAGAAGCAGGCTGGAATGTGGTGCCCGGTAGCCGAGTGCTCAAACAGTTTCCCATCACCAACAAAGACAAGCCAGGCGTACGCAACTACTCACAACTGCGTGCAGACTATGTGCTGGAGTATAAGAACCGCAGGATCGGCATCATAGAAGCCAAAGCACGCGATGTGCACTACACCGAAGGGGTGGCTCAGGCCAAAGACTATGCAGACCGCCTCTATATCCGCTATACCTATGCCACCAACGGGCGGCAGATCTACGGTATAGATATGGAGGAAGGCACAGAGGGCGATGTAGAGCGCTTCCCCACACCGGATGAGCTGTGGGAGATGACCTTCCCTACTCCCCGGGAAGCCTACAAAGTAGAGATTGCCAACTGGCACGAGCGACTCTTTGCCGTGCCCTACGAAGACAAAGGTGGACTGTGGAAACCGCGCTACTATCAAGACAATGCCATCACCAAAGTGCTGGAATCAGTAGCTGATAAGAAGGATCGCATCCTCCTAACATTGGCTACAGGTACAGGCAAGACAGCCATAGCCTTTCAGATTGCCTGGAAGCTCTTTCAAGCCAGATGGACACTTCAGCGAGATGCGGCCAGAAGTCCACGCATTCTTTTCCTGGCTGATAGAAACATTCTGGCCGATCAGGCATTCAATGCCTTTGGGGCCTTTGAAGAAGATGCGTTGGTGCGCATAGCACCCGGGGAGATCAAGAAGAAAGGCCGGGTGCCGAAGAATGGCAGTGTGTTCTTTACCATCTTTCAGACCTTTATGTCTGGCCCGAATGATTCGCCGTATTTCGGTGAATATCCCGAAGACTTTTTTGACTTCATCATCATCGATGAGTGTCATCGCGGTGGAGCCAATGATGAGAGCAGCTGGAGGGCGATCATGGAGTATTTCAGTCCGGCCGTGCAGCTGGGACTTACGGCCACCCCAAAGCGGGATGTTAATGCAGACACTTACAAGTATTTTGGCGATCCGGTCTATATCTACTCACTCAAAGAAGGTATCAATGATGGCTTCCTGACACCATTCCGCATCAAGCAGATCTCTACCACCCTAGACGAGTATACTTACACCGGAGATGACGACATAGAAGGAGGAGAAATAGAAGTAGGGACTACCTATACCGAGAGTGAGATCAACCGCATCATTGAAATCAAAGCCCGTGAGGAGTATCGGGTAAAGCTCTTTATGGGTATCATCAATCAAAACCAGAAGACCCTGGTGTTTTGTGCCACACAGATACACGCCGCAGCCGTACGCGACCTGATCAATCAGTATGCGGATAGCAAGAATCCTAACTATTGTCATAGGGTGACCGCCAACGATGGTAAGCAGGGTGAGCAGCACCTCAGGGATTTTCAGGACAATGAAAAGAGCATTCCAGCAGTTTTGACTACATCTCAAAAGCTAAGTACAGGTGTGGATGCCCCTGAGATCAGGAACATCGTACTCCTCAGACCGATCAACTCCATGGTAGAGTTTAAACAGATCGTAGGTCGGGGTACCCGTTTGTTCGATAAGAAAGATTACTTCACCATCTATGACTTTGTGAAGGCACATAATCACTTCCAGGATCCGGAATGGGATGGGGAGCCTTTAGAGCCTGAGCCTTACACGCCAAGAGAACCTGGAGATCCGAAGGAAGGAGGGGCAGAAGAACCACCACCAACCTATTGTGAAGTCTGTGAGAATGATCCGTGTGTATGCGATGAGCCTCCAAAGCAGATGGTCAGGGTCATATTGGCTGATAATAAAGTCAGGGAGATAGACTCTATGGTAAAGACCACTTTCTGGAGTCCTGATGGTACGCCCATTTCACATACAGAGTTTATCAATCGGCTATTTGGCGATATTCCATGCTTGTTTAGTGATGAAGAGCAGCTTCGAAAGCTATGGAGTATTCCCGAGACACGAAGAAAACTACTGGATGAGCTTAGTGAGAAAGGGTATACCCATACCCAGCTGGAGGAACTCAAGAAACTAGTACATGGAGAAGAGAGTGACTTGTACGATGTGTTGAAATACATCGCCTATTCGAGCTCACTGGTTCCAAGGCAACACCGAGCTGATAGAGCCCGGGTTTACTTCAATTCTTACAACCCCAAACAACAGGAGTTCCTCAACTTCGTGCTGGATCAATACGTAAAGGAAGGATTTGAAGAGCTGGATGACTCCAAACTTCCAGACCTCCTTCAGCTAAAGTATCGCGCCCTATCAGATGCACGGGAGGAGCTTGGCGACGTAGCTACTATTCGTCAGACATTTATCGGTTTTCAGGAGTACTTGTATGGAGAGGGGGCGTAAGGTCAATGGCTAAACTATACGACATATCCCGTTGGAGTGAACAACCCTGGTGGAATACGGGGGGTACGCGAAACAAGAAGGTGTATCAAAACCCTGAGGACGGGAAAATTTATTACTTCAAGCAATCATTCAACAAAGGCAAAAGGAACTACAAACATGAGTTTTGGTCAGAAATAGTAGCCTCAGAAATCGGGGCGTTGCTCGGGTTTGACTTACTTCCATATCACATTGCTATCCGTAAGGATACGATCGGCTGTATCTCAGAATCTATGATTGATCCAGCCTCAGAAGAATTAGTTGAAGGTGGAAAATATCTTCAGGCATTTGACAGCACATTTGATCCTGAAGATGTGAAACAAAGGCACCAGTATAGCTTTCAGTTAATCCTCGACACCATCATTCATTTCGGTGAAGAGAAATATCTTGGTCATATCATTGATACTATTCTATTTGATACTGTCATTGGCAATAGTGACCGACACCAGGAGAATTGGGCGATCATCCATACCCATTCACCCACTTCTAAATCATTGTCGGAAATGGAAAAAGCGCTGACGGAAATTGAAGGAAAGGAGGATCAGGTGCTTACCGGTTTGGTGGGGTGGCTTTTTAAGAAAATCTATTTTCTCAAAGGCAAGATCAGACCTCAGATGAAACAGGTCAGATTGATTTTGGCAAAGGAAACTCGTTTTGCGCCTATATATGACAGTGGTTGCAGTTTTGGACGCGAATTGAATGACTCAAGGGTAGAGGAAATGATCAAAAGTGAAGAGGCGATCAACAAATATTTGGATAAGGGCATGGCGGAAATTCACTGGGATGGCAAGAAAATCAATCATTTCCATCTTTTGCAAAAAATTCTTGAGGATCAGGAATTCCGAACCATGCTGTTGGAGTCAATGGATCGCATATTAAGAAACTTTAATGAAAAGAAAATCAGAGACCTGATCGAAAGTGTCGATAATCCGTTGAAAGAAGCCGGACTTCCTTTCACCTTGCCAGCCTCTCGAAAAGAGTTGATGATTAAGTTGCTAACTTTGCGAAAGGGAAGGATTGAAGATCTGTACGATCGATATCGGAAATGAAAGAACTGGGAAACATATATTTAAGTTGGAGAGAGGGGTCAGGTAAGAGACGCCACATTGTTGGTATCATTCGAAACAATGCCTCCGAAGGTGTGCGGTTTCAGTATCTCCAAGAAGGTGTGGAGACCGCTAAAAAAGATGGATTTACAGTTTATACCGAATTCCCTGATACACAAAAGATATACACCGAGAATGTATTAGATGTTTTCGGTCAGCGCATCATGAAATCTGAAAGATCCGACATCAAGGATTTTCTGGATTTTTGGGAAATAGACCCAAAATATAAGGATGACAAGTACTATCTCTTGGCCCATACCCAAGGTCTGAATCCAACAGATAACTTCGAGTTTTTGGCCGACTATCATCCGGTGAAATGTCTTCGGTTTTTAACTGATTTGGCGGGCCTTAGTGTAAACAGACTACCAGTGGGTTCCCTAAAGGAGGGGGACAAGCTTTCTTATGAGTTGGAACCAAATAACTCGTTCGATAAAACCGCTGTGAAGGTAAAAAAAGGTGATTTGGATATTGGATATATCAAAAAAATTCATTCAAAAGTGTTTTATAACAAACATTACCCTTTGGATCTGGTGATAAAGGCGATAGAGAGTAATGGGGTAATTAAACGGGTTTTCGTGAAGGTTTCCAGCCGTCTTTCGTCCTAATAAGACTCGCCCAACTCGCGGCATTCTTTCCTTGGTTGATGAGAAAATTTAATCGGAACTTGAAGAAGCAAGGGATTGGCATGTCATAACGGATTGGGCTGATCCTGATTTCACGAGTTACTTAGGTCAGAACAAGTTTAGGTCTATCTGGAAGTCACTGCCATCCAAAGCCGCCAGCTTTCCACCATCCTGTCAGGACTCTCCCCTCGCCTCATCTCCCTAAAACCCTCACACGTAAGCTGAAAAGAATTTACGTAAATAATTTACGTATTATTACTTATTTTATTCTAAGTAATTACGTAGTTTTGAAAAGCATCTGAACTACGTAACTATTCTAGTATGGAATTCACCAAATCACGAAAAGCCAAAAGCATTGAACTCTTTAACCTCAGCACCATCAACATGCAGGTATTTCACCTTACCTGGCTGGCGTTTTTCCTTTGTTTCTTCGGGTGGTTTGGCATTGCCCCCATGCTCTCCATCGTTCGTGATGACCTGGGCATCACCACCGATCAAATTGTAAATACCAACATGATTGCTGTGGCCTCCACAGTCTTCATGCGGTTGATTATAGGTTGGTTATGTGACCGTATAGGCCCTAGAATCACTTATACATGGTTACTAATCCTGGGTTCCATTCCGGTCATGATGATCGGAATGGCCCAAAATTATGAGCAGTTTCTAATCGCCCGCATGTTTATCGGAGCCATTGGCGCTGCGTTTGTCATTACGCAGTTTCACACTTCGGTGATGTTTGCGCCCAATGTGGTCGGTACAGCCAATGCCACCACGGCAGGCTGGGGAAACCTGGGCGGCGGAGTGACCCAGCAGGTCATGCCCATGGTATTCGCCGCGGTACTGGCCTACGTAGGTGCAGAGCACCTGGCCTGGAGGTATGCCATGATTGGTCCTGGTGTACTGCTTTTCGTTATGGGCATCATTTATTACCGGTTTACTCAGGATACACCGGAAGGCAACTACAAAGACCTGCCCAATATCACCAAAAAGAAAAGCGAGGCAAAAGCCTCTATCGGTACAGTACTAAAAGACCACAGGGTGTGGGTACTCTTTCTCATCTACGGTGCCTGCTTTGGAGTGGAACTCATCGTCAACTCTAAAGCGGCCTTGTACTTCACTGATTACTTTAACATGGACATTAAGACCGCAGGTCTGATCGCAGGTTTATTTGGACTGATGAACCTCTTCGCCCGATCCCTCGGTGGTTATTTTGGAGATCGCTTTGGTAAAATCGGAGGACTCAATGGCCGGGTGAAATGGCTTTTCGTAGCGCTCTTCATGGAAGGCCTCGCCCTCATCCTTTTTTCCAGAATGGATACCATACCCCTGATCATTGGTTCGCTCATTTTCTTCAGCCTCTTTGTACAAATGAGTGAAGGCGCCACCTATAGCGTGGTGCCATTTATCAATAAAAAAGCACTGGGCATGGTCTCGGGCATCGTAGGCGCCGGAGGCAACGCGGGGGCTGTGGCCGGGATGCTTTTGTTCAAAAAACAGCTCACCGGTCTGGAATGGACAGACTCCTTCTACGTACTCGGTTTTATTGTCCTGGGGGTTTCGTTTTCGTCTTTCCTGGTTCGGTTTACCAAAAAGGCTGAGGTAGCTGCTCCGGTAGCCAGCAAAGAGGTCACCGTAGAAAAACACCTTCAGTCCGAATTAGCAGAAGCCATTTAATCACCTAAAGAATATCCACATGTCACAAAAATGGGAAGAATCACATAAGACCGTATGCTCCTACTGTGGAGTGGGGTGTGGCATAGTAGTCTCCAAAGACAAAAAAGGTCGTCTGAAGGTAAAAGGGGACGAATCACATCCTGTGAACAAAGGCATGCTCTGCTCCAAGGGAATGAACCTGCACTACACCGTGATGGACCAGAGTGACCGCCTCCTGAAGCCGGAGATGCGCTGGAGCAGACGCCACCCCATGGCAGAGGTGAGCTGGGATACCGCCATCGGTCGTGCTGCGGCCGTTTTCAAGACTTTTATCAAAGAACATGGACCCGATAGCGTCGGGTTTTATGTTTCCGGCCAGTGCCTTACGGAAGAGTACTACCTGGCCAATAAGCTGGTGAAGGGCTTTCTGGGCACGAATAACATAGACACGAACAGCCGCCTTTGCATGAGCTCTGCCGTGGTGGGGTACAAGGAAACACTTGGAGATGACGCGGTGCCCATCTCCTATGAAGACATAGAATTATCCGATTGCATCTTCATCGCTGGAGCCAACCCCGCATGGTGTCATCCCATTCTTTTCAGAAGGATAGAAAAACACAAAGCCGACAATCCCCATGTAAAAATAATCGTAGTAGATCCTCGGGTGACCGATTCCTGTGGCTTGGCGGACCTGCATTTGCAGGTCCAACCGGGCACAGACATGTTCCTCTTTCATGCTATCGGAAAGTACCTCATAGAGCAAAACATGGTGGACGAGGAATTTATCCGAAAGCACACCAACGGGTTCGAAGCGTATGCGCATGAGATCAAATCCAGGTCGCTGCAGGAGTATGCAGCCATCTGCCGAGTGCCCATCGACTCCATCATTGAGGCGGCCAGGATCATTGGCCAATCCAAAGGATTCATCACCATGTGGGCCATGGGGCTCAACCAAAGTACTGCAGGGGTCAACCAAAACCTGGCGCTTATCAACCTTAGCCTCATCACCGGAAAAATAGGAAAACCAGGCTGCGGACCGTTTTCACTCACCGGACAACCCAACGCCATGGGCGGAAGAGAAGTGGGCGGACTCTCCAACCTGCTGGCAGCTCATCGCAACCTCGCCAACCCCACGCACCGCAAGGAAGTAGCCGACTTCTGGGGAGTAGATGGCATTCAGGAAAAGCCGGGGCTCACGGCCACAGAGATGTTCGAATCACTGAAGTCTGGCAAGATGAAAGCCATCTGGATCATCTGCACCAACCCATCGGTGAGTATGCCCAATGCCCGGCTGGTAGATGAGGCCCTCAAAGCCGCCAAGTTTGTGATCGTTCAGGACATTTCCAGAAAAAGTGACACCACCCAATATGCCGACCTGCTGCTACCTGCGGCGAGCTGGCTGGAGAAGGAAGGCACCATGACCAACTCCGAGCGACGCATCTCTCATTTGGCTAAAGCGGTGGACGCACCAGGAATGGCGCTTCCTGACAGTGAAATTCTTATTCGCTTTGCGAAAGCAATGGGCTTTCATGGATTTGATTTCAACAATCCGGCTGAGGTCTATGAAGAGTATACCCGCCTCACCAAAGGCACCAGCATTGATGTTTCTGGGCTTTCCTATCACAAGCTGAAGCGTGCGGGATCCATTCAATGGCCGGTACCTTCAAGTGACCATCCCGGCACCCCCCGACTCTTCGAAAACGGGAAGTTTCTCACACAAGACCAAAGGGCCAACATCCTGGGGACCGGAGCACAAACGGCCCACGAAGAACCCTCAGAAGACTACCCGCTCATTCTTACCACGGGCAGGATCAGGGATCAGTGGCACACCATGACCAAGACCGGGAAAGTAGCCAAACTTAAAAAGCACATCGATCGACCTTTTTTGGAAATACACCCTGACGATGCAGACTTCAGGGACATCAGGGATGGAGATCCGGTGCGCATCTACAACGACCGGGGCGATGTGCAGGTGGCGGCCAAAGTCACTGCCAGCATCAAGAAAGGGGTGGTCTTCCTGCCCATGCACTGGGGGAAGAAACTGAACATCGATCTGTCCCGAGCCAACAACCTCACCAGTGAGGCAGTAGACCCCAAATCAAAACAGCCCGGATTCAAGTTTTCCGCTGTGGAGGTATTGCGCCATCTGATTCCCCGAAGGAAAATAGTGGTCATAGGTGCCGGAGCAGCGGCCTATCGCTTTGTCAATACCTACAGGGACTTCAATCAGGAAGACGAGATCCACGTGTTCTCCAAAGAGAAATGGCCGTTTTACAACCGGGTACTCCTCCCCGACTATGTGAATGAAACCAAGAAATGGGAAGACCTGGTGAAGTACACGGAGGCTGAACTGGAAGCACTCAACCTTCACCTGCATCCGGCCAATCCCATCACCCGGATCAACAGAGAAGACAAGACCCTGGTGGATGACAGGGGCGACACACACAACTATGATCTCCTGATCATGGCCACCGGTAGCCGGGCATTTATTCCGCCCAATGCACCTATGCACCTACCTGGAGTCTTTACCATGCGCGACCGTGAAAATGCCGATGACCTCAAAAAACAACTCTGCCCCGGCAGCAATGTACTGGTGATTGGCGGGGGCCTCCTCGGGCTGGAACTGGCAGCAGCCTTTACAGAAATGCAGGTGAGCGGAACCATCGTACAGCTGGGCTCCAGACTCATGGAACGCCAGCTGGATCCTATGGCCAGTGCAATGCTGCGTGAATATGTGCAGGACCTGGGGGTGCGCATCTTCACCAACGATGAGGTGGTGGACATCACCGAGAACGAAGACAAACTCCTGCAAGTCACCCTCAAAAGTGGCAATAGCCTCCTGATGAATGCCGTGGTGTATGCCATAGGCACCAGGCCTAATACCCAGCTGGCCATCGATGCAGGCCTGAAGTGCGGGCGTGGGGTGAAGGTCAATGACTACCTCCAGTCCAGTGATCCTGACATTTTCGCGCTGGGAGAAATTGCGGAGCACAACCAAAGGATGAACGGCATCACGGCCGCAGCGGAGCAGCAGGCGGATATTTGTGCCCGTTACCTGGCTGGCGACCCGTCTCACCATTACTCGGGCACCACCCCAATGAACATCCTGAAGTTCCCCAGCCTGGATCTCTGCTCCGTGGGCACACCCGAGATCCCCGTCAATGGGAAAAACTACAGCGAGATCACCTTTCTGGATCGGGAAGCACTCTATTACAAAAAGTGCATCATTCACAACGACAAGCTGGTGGGTACTATCCTGATGGGCGATAAGGCCGAATTTGCTGAGTACAAAGAACTCATCGAGAGTGGTACAGAGCTCTCCGACAAGCGCCTGCAACTCCTGCGATCTGGTGGCACCCCAGAGCCGGTGAAAGGAAAGCTGGTCTGCTCCTGCAACAACGTGGGAGAAGGAAACCTTCTGGAATCCATTGCTTTGGGGAATGACACCCTTAACAAACTCTGCCAGGCATCCGGAGCGGGTCTTGGGTGCGGAAGCTGCAAATCAGAAGTCAAACGATTAATCGATCGGTCTTTGGAGGCGGTCACATAAATGTATCTTTGTTCCATCTTTTCTGGTAATTAGCATTTCAGATATGCAGGTAAAAGACTTAGTGAGAATATTTGTAAAGGGTGGGATCATCTCGCCGGGGGATTTCCTAAAAACCCTGCTGGTAGCCGAAAAACTAGGTGCCTCCCACCTTCACTTTGGATCCAGACAAGACATTCTCTTTGCTGCCAAAGAGAAGAGCAAGGCCATTTTGGATGAAACCTTTCAGTCCATCCATACGGAGTATGAAATCAATACTTTTGAATACCAAAACATCCTGAGTTCCTATGTATCACAGGATATCCTGCCGGGAAAGCAATGGCTGGCTTCTCATATTTATCACTACATCCTCAACGGGTTCAACTATCGCACTCGCCTCAGGGTAAATGTGGTAGACCCCTCGCAAAGTCTGGTGCCACTCTTCACCGGGCAGGTCAACTTCATTGCTTCCAATCTTGAGAATTACTGGTATGTATACCTGCGCCTCAAACGCATCCAGGATACTCCCTGGCAAATGCCCCTGCTGGTCTATACCGAGGATCTGGTAAAAGTGGCACAGGCCATTGAAAATGAGCACCTGCATGAGCGAGCAGATACCTATCAGGAAATATTCACCTTTCTGACAGAAAACGTGCAGATGAACACACAGCCTGTCACCGAAAACCTGGTGCTCCCGGAGCCTCATTTCCCCTATTACGAGGGCATCAACCGGCTGGCGGATGGAAAATACTGGTTGGGACTCTACTGGCGGGACAACAAGTACCGCATCTCTACCCTCAAAGCCATCATGGAGCGGTGTATCGAGACGGAAGTGGGTAAAGTGACCCTCACTCCCTGGAAATCTTTTGTCATTAAAGGGATTTTTGAAAAGGATCGCATCGGGTGGGAAAAGCTCATGGGCAAATTTGGGATGAATCTGCGCCACAGTTCCCTGGAGCTCAACTGGCACCTGCCTGCATTGGATCAGGAGGCTTTGGACCTGAAATTTTATCTGATCCGCGAGCTGGACAAACAAGACATCAGCACGTATGGTCTCACCTTTACCATCAAGACCTCACCCGATATCATTCTGTTTACCTCGGTGGTGATAGAAAAATCCGAAAGCGGTGTATCGGAGAGTTACAACATTCTCTTTAGCAAAAATTTCAATCCCAACCTCACGGACTATCATTACTATGCCAGAGATGTACATAAGTCAGTACTGGCATCGCTCATTTTGGAGCTGAGTCTGGTGTATTACGAAAACCTGGATGAGGAAAAGGCAGTCTCCCCCAAAGTAAAGTCCATCATAGACAACATCCAGAAGGAGCTCTATCAATGTGTACACTGCCAGACGGTCTATGACAGTGAGTTTGGAGATCCCGAAGCTGGGATCAAACCAGGTACACCCTTCGCAGCTGTGGGAGCAGACTACATCTGTCCTACGTGCGGCGGCAACAAAGAAGGTTTTACAAAAATGAGCCTCGGCTAGTATCCCGGTCTTCACGGGTGTTCACATTCACCAGAAACCCGGCACTCCCTTCAATGGCTTTGGTGGCACATTTTTTCAAAATATCCTGCAGACTGTACACTTCCTTGCGGATGGCACGCTTCAGCACAATAAAGGCTCCGGGATTGTAAATGGTGAGGGTGGTCTCATAAAATCTGCTCTCAGGATGCTGATAGGTGATGATATCATATTCCGGAGCATTGGCTGAGATCAACCCGGTGACAGCTTCAGGTGTTAGTCCCATGAGGTCACATGCCACCACCAGCCAGCTGGACTTAGCGTCCTCAGCAATGGCCGTGGCCAGTCCGCCGATGGGTCCAATCTGATCATATGCATCTACCAGTTTGTTATAAGTATCCGGGATCACTTCAGCTTGTCGCTCATTACAGGAAATATAAACGGGGAGTCCCTGCGCAGTTAACATCTCATACAGGTGTTGATACTGTGGAGCACCATTGTCTTCCATCAGGTACTTCTCTTCACCCATACGGGAGCTTTCTCCCCCGGTAAGTATCAGGCATTTTATCATTTCAAAAAAGGCAGTTAATTGGCACACATGAGCTCTAAAAAAATGGAGCTTGGTGATGAATTTACCTCATTTTTCTGAAAAGCAAGAAATTTGATTCCTCAAAAGATCGGATGAACTTCTACCACAAAACCCTACAACTTAAAATCATGAAGATAGGTGGCCTGCAAAGTGCTGGACATATAGACCAGCGGTGCATTCCAATTGATGGCCACCTCGTTGGTAGAGTAGCTGCACTCTTCATCCAGATAGCATCTTGCCGGATGGGACATCATGTATGCCTGTCGCCCGCAATCATCATTGACGTTCCTTGGATTGGGACCACCCACCAGCATGCCTGGCACAGGTGCTTCCACGCCATCTGAAGCCGACGGACGGTGATGAACCTTTTGCGGAGACAAAGAACCTTCTCCGGTCACAAAGCAATACCCGGTAGCATTTCTTCCCAGCACATAGTCCAGACCCGAAAGTGCGGCCTCATAAAATTCCCGGTTTCCAAATAGCCGGTAGGCATTAATCAGCACCATCCCCTGATTGAGAATTTCAGAATTGCTCCCCCAGGTAAACTCATCGAGTGTAATTTTATAGGGAGCCGTTCGCCAAACGTTGGTCAGTCTGTCGGCTATGACCATCAACTGATCTGAGGATTGTTTATTGAGTTTTTCTGAGACGCCCATTCTGGCCGAGGACAGTGAGATGAGTCCAAGTGTCTCCACAGACGCCCAACTCGGTACCCTGAAGATCTGAAAGTCGTCTATCGTGATGCCCTCCATATAAATATCCCTACCCGTGGCCAGGTACAGCTCTGTGGCCGCCCAAAAGAACTCATCCCTAAAATCAAGATCGCCATACCCTCCGGTGGAAATGGCCGGATGACCAGCCATCGCTATATTCGGGTTTTCAAAAGGCACTCTGGAATTTACAGAGGCCCATCGCCAGGCTTTTTCGGCTTTTTCCAGTAGTTGGGCAGCATATGCCGGATGAGTGGCCCGAAACAATACGGATGACTTGGCCAAAACGGCCGCAAAGTCCAGCGTAGCGGCTGTACCTTTTGCTACTACATAGCGCTGACCGGTAGCCTCTGATGGTGCTACAAAATTTTCAAAACTGGCTGAGGTGGTCTTGTGATACACCCCTCCGTCTTCAGGATCCTGCATGGACTCCATCCAGCGAACGTTCCACATTATTTCATCCAGCAGGTCTGGTACCTGGTTGTCACTCTCGGGCAGATTCCAGGTGAGTGAGTCAAAAAGACCCGAATTGTGCTGATATGCAGAGATCAGCGTATAAGTGGCAATCCCGGAATTCACCACGTACTTATTGTAGTCACCTGCATCGTACCAGCCATATGGTGTGGAGATCACCGTACCCGCCGGCCGTGAGGCGCTGGCCGCACTGGCATGTACATACACCAGGGTGTCGGGATGCGCATATCCGCGGTGATAAATCCCGGAGTGGCTGGGATCAAGTGACGTGGATGCCCGGTTGTAATAGTAAGACTTAGAAGCGCTCTTGACAAGCTCCAGATAAGGGGTATGAGAAATCTCAAAAAAGTGGGAAATCGTTTCTCCACATTGAATTCGGTAGGTCCCGGACTCATTAAAAGCACTAAAATCAGCGATGGCTACTTTTTCGCCTGATTTATTCCAATATTTTGTCTCCAATAGCACCCCTTCAAAAACAGGTTCATTGGAGGAATTGATTAATGAGAAATTATTGCTGGTTGGTTCTACGATTGCGGCTTGTTTTTTGGCATGCTGCAAATAACCAATCTGATTGATACGTATGTCCGGAGTGACTTGCTCGATGTTTTGACTTTTGACCATGCAGCCAACGATCGATCCAAAAACCGACATCAATAAAAGTAAACGAGCTCTTCTGATAATATTTCCCATTGACATGGTTGATTTCGCCTCTGATTCAACGCCAGAGATCATTTCGTCACTGCTTAACAGACCTTTATGAATCATCAGCAAGGTGACGCGACATCCCAGGATCGCGCCACACTATACCAATGATAAGAAACAATACTGGTCAAAAAACTGACCAAGGTTTTGCCGGTAAACCGGAATAAATGAGCCACACCGGAGACAGCCTCCGGTGTGAGCTCATGATTAATTTAATTGAAGCCTACCCGATCCACATAGATGGTGGTGCCGGTCACGCCTTCTACTTTGAAAATCCATCTGGTCACATTGGCGAGGTTCACATCAGGATAGTTAGACAGATCCAAATTGAACTCCGTCCAGGCGCCTTCCGTGATAGTCACCGCGTTATAGTTCCCCCAAACATCTGATCCGTCCGAGCCCAAAATGGCAGCAACTGATGCTCCATCTGTACCTGCACCCCCATAAATGGCAAATGAAAGCACACTCATACCGCTGGCATCCACACCGGTCATACCTCCGGCAGAAACTCCGCCATCACTTGTAGTGGAGAACTTCCAGGAAACACTTCCAGAGTAGGCCTGCTCAGTATTGGCATTATCCGAGACGTCTGTATTCCAGCTCCAGTCTCCACCACCAAAGTTGACACTCTCGTCAAACATATCTATAGCCAAAGGTTTGGGGCCTCCCAGGTCAAAGCCGACACGATCCACATAAATGGTAGTACCGGTCACGCCTTCTACTTTGAAGATCCATCTGGTGACATTCGCCAGATTGACATCCGGATAGTTGGCCAAATCAATTTCAAACTCAGTCCACTCACCTTCGGAAATGGTGACAGAATTATAGTTACCCCATACATCTGCTCCATCAGATCCAAGAATGGCCGCCAATGAAGCTCCATCTGTACCCGGACCACCATATATCGAGAAGGCAAATACGTTCATTCCTGTGGCATCTACACCAGACATACCTCCGGCAGACACCCCACCATCGCTGGCTGTGCTATACTTCCACGATTTACTTCCAGAATAGAATTGCTCAGTACTGGCATTGTCAGACACATCAGTATTCCAGCTCCAGTCTCCTCCTCCGAAGAACACCTCATCATCATACAGGGTAAGTCCCAATGGGGAAGGACCCGCTCCAGGTACTACTACATTCACACCTAAATTAGAAGAATAACCGTGAATGGTGGTGTAGGTAATACCCCCAGACTTGGTCCCCTCCGGCACACTCAGTACGATTTCAGTGGGGCTGTGGCTCACAAAATTAGCCGCAGCAATAGGGTCTACCGATGGCAGAGACAGCTGAGCGACCAAATCAAGATCGGTACCAGTGATGGTCAGATTGTCTACACCTGGTACTGCCACAGCCGGAGCTGCTGCTGTACCTACCGGCAATACGATGGTCAGCGACTGAGAGGTCACTACACTTACTGGTGATAGCTGATTCAAGGTAAGTGTTCCTTTCAAAGTCATGGCAGGTACTGCCACTACAATCTTACTCGCCGCCTGACTCACAAAGTTGTCTTTGGTGACGGTAAGATCTCCACCAAAACCGATAGAAGTCACCAGGTCCAAATCCGTACCATTGATGGTCAGGTTCTCAGTGTGTCTCACTGCTGTAGGACTCAATGAAGTCACTGCGGGCAGGGTCACTACCAACTCATTTTCAGAAGCAAAAGTCAATGGATCTGTACCTCCTGAACTAAAGATCAGGAAGCCAGTCTGAGCCTCCATGGGCACTTCCACCACCAACTCAGTCAGTGACTGACTCACAAACTCCTCTACCAATAAGCCATCCTTGAAAGTAACGCTCTCTACCCAGTTTAGCAGATCACCGGTCACCGTAATGGTGGATCCGGGACGTGCCTCAGCAGTAATAGAAGTAATCGTCACCGGTACCTCAAAGCTCAGAGGTGATTTGGTCTCAATATCTCCGTCTTTAGTTTTGAGTGTTACCAAACCAGCTTGCGCTGCCTTAGGAACGGTAATCTCAATCAAAGTAGAAGATTTGGTCAGGAAATCTGTGATTTCTATCTCCGGCTGCAGCACGATGGCCGACACTTTGTCCAGATTCAGACCAATGAATTTAATGGTATCCCCATGCTTAACTCCGGACGGTCCGTAGCTCAGTAGCACCACTTCACTGCCCATGGTATCCTCCTCTTCGCAGGACATCAGCAAACCACTTGCGCCCAGGATGCATACCAGCGCTAGCGACAGTATGTTCAGACTATTTATATATTTTATCAATTTCATATCTGTAATAGTTATTTAAGAATCCTAAAGCTCTACTATCCGCACATTGTCGATATAGATTTCAAAGGGAGAGTTGTCCGCCGAAGGTGCTCCAAGCATCCAGAAACTCAAACTGCCTGTGTTGTCCATATTGAACTTGTTAGCAGACTCTGTGTACACCACATCCCCACTGTCGTTGGTATTCATGTTGTATTTGAATTCAGTGATCGGAATGGTCACGGTAACCCACTCACCTCCAGAGTCTACAGCACCACCGGCTGATTCCCATGGTCCCCAGACCGCTCTTGGGTTGAGGTCGTTGCTCCAGATCTCATTGTTACCCCCATTGTTCCATGGTGCAAAGCAGATGTTCAAATATGAGGCATCCCAGGTGATGATCTTCGCTTCAAATTTCAGTGCATAGTTTTCAGGCTCCCCAGGGATAAGACTGCCCTCAGGACGGCCATTTCCCTGACCCCAAAACTGGGATTCATAGTGATTGTCGCCCAAAGGTCCCTCTTCACGAGGGGCATCGGCGCTATAGGTACCGCTCAACTTCAGGTAGTTACCATCCAGGCTGTGATCGTCCGTCACATACAGACCTGGTCTCCAGCTACCATCTGCGTTCAGATCGTCGTAGTTCAGGAAGATGTTTCGCTGATCTCTGTAATGAAAACTGGTCTCAGTAGTCCCAAAGTTTGTTTGGATGGTCAACGGACCCGGTGCAGCTCCCTCAGGTATGGTCACCTCCAGGGTATTCTGATCTACTACCTCCACTACGGCTTCTGCTCCACCTGTGAAAGTCACAGTGATTGGCTCAAAAAAGAAGTCTCCAGTGATCACAGTGGTAGCTCCCACGGAAGCATACTCGCTAACCATGGCCACAGGCCTAGGCTCAGAAATTTCCACCACAAACTTGTGAGACAAAGTAGATCCATTAGAAAAAACCAACCTCAAGTCATTCGTCACCTCAGAAGGTGCCCTGCTTGGCAGGTTGACAAGGATACTTTTGTTGGTCACGTAGGTAGGAATGACGACTGCTTCCAGGTCATTGAACCACACCTCTCTTGTACCGCCCAGGTTTTCACCCATAATGGCCACCAGGTCTCCAAGAAAAGCTCCTACCAAAAGAGAATCTGAGCTTTCAGGATTGGTCACCCTCACGTAGTGAATCACCGGCTCTCCGCCTTCACTGTCTTCACATGAAGTCACGGTCATCAACCCCAGCAAAATCACCGGGATCAAGAATGTGAATATTTTTTTATCTAAAATTTTCATTTTGCAATTCGCTTTAATACAAGAATTATTCAAAAATCCACTCTACAGGCTCCTCTGACAATCTAGGGTTGGCCACCACTTCATTTTCAGGAACTGGCAACTCCATGTCAGCAGCAGAGATGACCACAGGGCTGTCTGGCTCCACCACCTCATAAAATGCAGGGTTGTTTTCGTCAGCCTGTGTAGCGCCATCAATGGCCTCTACCCTATAAGCTCTCTCCTGATCATTCAGGTAGTCAAGTGCCTCTGAGGGTGATCTTCTGTAGAAGCGTTTCACGTCGAACCAGTTGATTCCTTCTGCTCCAAACTCCATTCTTCTCTCTGTGAGAATATCCATGAAAGAAATGGAAGTCCTTGGATTCAAGCCAGCACGAGCTCTGATCTCGTTGAAATAGCCAAGTGCTTCACTATTGGTGGTGCTTCCAGCTGCTCCCAGAGTAGCTTCTGCAAAAATCAGGTAAACGTCTGCCATTCTCAGCATGTACTGGTTCAGTGGAGATGCCTGATTGATCACACTCGCTCCGATATCATCCTGGCTTCCTACCACATACTTCTTGATGTTATTGCACACAGGAGATTTGTACTCCAGCTGATTGCCATCCTCATCTCTACTCACAATTTCGTAGAGGTAGCCACCTTCATCTGTGTTCATGTCCGGATAGAAATCGCCAACGGACATAAATATCCATGGCTGTCTTTTATCCAAAATCACGCTATCCAAATTACCATCATTGGCATCCATGGCTCTTACATAGTCATACGTCATGGATTTGCCACCACCCCAGGCCTCACTGTTGCCAGTGATGATACTGCTACGGGCAAATACCGCCTGACGACTGTTACCAGTACCCCACGCGCCTGAAATCCACTGCAATGCAAACAATGACTCAGAATTGTTGTCGTTCTCTGGCTTGAAGAGGTCTTCGTAGTTCGCCATCAGGGCATAGCCACTATTTTGGATCACATCCTTGGCTAGTGCTGCTGCTTCTGCAAAGTTGGCTGATGAGTTAGGATCTGAAAGGTCAGACGCCTGAGTCAGTTTTACTTTGGCCAACATCCCTTTGGCACTCCAAGAGGTTACTCTTCCAGGGCTATCTGATGTGGGCAGGTGTTCTGCTGCATACGCGAAATCGTTGGCTGTATACTGAAGCACACTCTTATAGGTGTTTCTGGGCAGCTTATAGTCACCTCCTGCGATGATCGAAGCAGGATCTTCCACGATCGGAACATCACCCCAATATTCAGCCAGGAAGTAGTAGGCCATTCCTCGGAAGAATCTGGCCTCTGCCAATCCTGCATTGATGTCTGCTTCAGGCACCCCGTATCCGCCAGCGATCCTTGGCATATCTGCCAAAATCACATTGGTACGTGCTATGATAGAGTAAAGACTCGCCCATGAGTTGGAGACAATACTATTGGCAGGAGTAAAAGTGAAGAAGAAAAACTGTCCTTCATCCTGATAATCCTGATACATGTCTCCAGACAAGCCATCGCCAGCCGCCCATGAAAACTTATCGTTGAAATTGAACCATGGCCGACCGTAAAGTGTGGCTGTAACCGTTCTGATTTGCTCCTTGTTCTGATAAAACCCATCCAGAACAGGGTTGTCCTCCGGAAGTACTTCCAGAAATTGCTCACCACATGAGCTCATAGCGAATATGAGTACCGTGGCTATATAAAATTTAATTGCTCTTTTCATTTTTGAATACTTTTAGATTCTAAAATCTCAGCTTAGAAAGTAATGCTGGTTCCCAATGTGACCACTCTTGGAGATGGGTATCTTCCCATGTCCACATTCTGCAACAGTGCATTTTGGTTGAAGGCACCGATCTCAGGATCAAGTCCTGTGTAGTTGGTGAATGTGTAAAGGTTCTGAGCATTTACATACACACGCATTGAGCTTACTTTCACTTTGTTCAACATACCTTTTGGCAGCTGGTAAGACAAGCTTACGTTCTGAAGACGCAAGTAAGATCCATCTTCGATCCACCTGTCAGACATACGGTCGTTGGTGTTGTTGTCTGTAGGAGAAAATCTCGGGATATCTGTTCCCGGATTGGCCAGTCTGATGTCATCAGGGTTTGTCATGTCAGCATCAGGATCATCAGGGTTGATGAACTCTACACGAGCTCTGTTCACCACTGTAGCCGCCTGGTTGTTGTTGAGACTTGACATTCCTTCGTTTCTCACACGCTGGAAGTTCAGGATTTTACCACCATAAGAACCTGTGAAGTATACATTCAGGGTGAGCCCCGCATAAGAGAATGTGTTGTTGATACCTCCAGTAAACTTAGGGTTAGGGTTTCCGATGCTGGTCTGGTCGTTTACATCGATCACACCGTCTCCGTTCAAATCTTTGAACTTCTGATCTCCTATCCATACTCCATCACGCTGATGAATGAGGTTTTGATTACCCTCTATGGACTGATCATCCACCTGTGTAGGGGAGTTTCTGATGTCCTCAGCATCTGTAAAGATTCCATCTGTCTGATATCCGTAGAACGATCCGATAGGGTTACCTGACGTTGTGCGCGTCACTGTCTGGAAGCCGGCATACCAGTAAAGGTTCTGAGTATATGGCTGATCGATGTTCAGTACCTTGTTTCTGTTCATTGTATAAGCGATATCTGTTGTCCATGAGAACTTGTTCGCCTCTATGTTTCTGGTGTTCAAAGAAATCTCGATTCCTTTGTTTTCCATCTGGCCCACATTGTAATAGGGAGCCCCTATATCTCCTCTGATAGAAGCAGGAATGGAAGTCAATTCCAGCAAAAGATCTCTCGACTGTCTGTTGTATGCATCCACGGTCAGGTCGATACGGCCTGCCCATAATGAAAGGTCCACTCCAAGGTTCATTTGTCTTGACGCTTCCCATTTCACATCGGGGTTAGCAAACCTTGAGTTTCTACTACCAGTACCTATCCAGGTATTTTCTGTGGTTAGACCTGAGCCGTAAGCATAGTTGGCAATGCTCTGGTTTCCTACCTCACCATATCCCAAACGCAATTTCAAATCTGAAAGCACCTTGGATTTAGGCATAAACTCTTCGTTCATCACTCTCCACGCAAATGAAGCAGATGGGAAGAATCCATATTTATTATTAGGTCCGAACCTCGATGATCCATCATAACGACCTGTCACGGTGAAGAGGTATTTATCAGACAATATGTAGTTCAGTCTCGTATAGTATGAAGACAAGGTATTCGCTCCCTGATAACCGCCAATTGGGTTGGCAGAGTTTTGTCCCTGGTTAGGAGTAGTAATGTTCTCATCTACAAAACCTGTCTTCTGAAAACTTGAACCTCTGTAGGTACTTTTCTGAGCTTCCTGTCCGAGCAGTGCGGTGAAATCGTGAATTCCAGACTGCAGGGTGTAAGTGAAATAGTTTTTCACCAGCCAGAAATCTCCAGTGCTCTCCGATTGGTTAAGGCTGTTCACATCATTGGAAAGTACCCCCCACTGATAGGTAGGATGAAAAGCTCTGTTCAATGAGTGGTTTTTGCTGATACCATACTCTGTTCTGAATTTAAGACCTTTCATCAATTGCAGGTCCGCGAAGAAGTTGGCATACAGTTGCTCTCTTTCAAGCGTGTTATTTCTCATCAAAGCCAATGCCACCGGGTTGGCGCCTATTTCTGCTGAGTTAGCAGTAGGTCCCGCAAAATTGCCATCCAAATCCCGAACAGGTACTGCAGGAGACATCACCAATGACTGGGCGATTACACCATCTCCACCGTCATTCAGGGTGATGACCTCATCAATATCAGCATATGAGATACTTGTTCCTACCTTGGCCCACTCATTGACTTTGGCATCTACGTTCAGTCGCATAGAAACTCTTTCGAATCCTGAGCCGATGATAATTCCATCCTGTGAAAAATATCCTCCGGACAAGGCATAAGTAAAGGCGTCATTACCACCGGCAAACGACATCTGATGACTCTGCATTGGCGCTACCTCAAACACCTCTTCCTGCCAGTCTGTACCTTCTCCCAATATGGATGGATCCAGGAATCTTTCATTCACATTGATTCCGTCAATCTCGGTGCTCACCGAATTCTGAAATTCAGCGTATTCACGCAAATTCATCATGTCTACCTTTTTAGGCAATGACTGAAAAGCATAATAACCATCATAGGTGATCATGGCTTCTCCGGACTTCCCTCTTCGGGTAGTTACCATCACCACTCCATTGGCTGCTCGTGAACCGTAGATGGCAGTGGCCGAAGCATCTTTCAACACTTCTATACTTACAATGTCATTGGGGTTGATAGCGGCCAAAGGATTCACCTTATTTTGACCATTGGCTCCACCTGACCAGTCGAAACCAGTGATGGTAGGACCACCGCCATCGATAGGAATACCATCGATTACGTACAGAGGCTCATTGCCTCCACTCACCGAACTGGTACCACGTATACGAATAGAAACGGCTCCACCTGGAGCACCCGAGTTTTGGTTCACCTGTACTCCGGCGATTCTACCCTGAAGTGCCTGGTCCATGTTGGTGACCACCGTACCTCTGAGTTTGTCTCCTGAAATAGAAGCTACAGCTCCGGTCAGGTCACTCTTCTTTTGAGTACCATAGCCTACCACCACTACTTCTTCCAAAGTGGAGATGTCTATGTCCAAAGTCACATCAATACTCGACCTGGTTCCGACAGGGAATTCCTCTGTCTTAAAACCAACAAAAGAAACCACGAGGGTAGCGTCCTCCGGGACACTAATCTTGTAGTTGCCATCAATATCTGTGATGGTTCCGTTTGTTGTACCTTTCACTAAGACTGTCACCCCCGGAAGAGTGCTGCCATCTTCTCCCGAAGTAATCACTCCGGAGATTGTTCTTTCCTGACCGAATGCTGTGGTTACACTCAGCGAGAGGGTAAGGAAAGTCATGAAACAAACTCCCATTAATCGCTTAATAGAACTTTGAATCATTTCACTTCTACTGTAAACCTTTCTCATAAAATTGACATTTTAAAAAAATCAAAATTCATTACCATTTAGTTGTTAACACTTCAAAAAAGCATACTTCGTGTATTCGACTTTTATCGAATAATCAATATTAAGCGTTAGCAAACTCCCTTAGGTGCATCATTTGCTTACAAAAGGGTATCAAAATGTAAAAGTGTAATTTTGAGTGCCTAAAAGCCCTTTTAAGGCTTGAGACGGACATTCTCAATTGTATTATTCGAAGGAATAGCGCGGCGGTGAATTGGGATATTCTACAACTAAGGGGCAAAAAAAAGAAAATTCGTTACTGAAAACGCTTGCTCATTGAAAAATCAATAGCTATTAGGTCGAAATACTGCCAAAGCTGTCCGAAGGGGTATGAAATGTTGATATTAGGGCTACTTTTCGCCCTTTTGGGCAGTGGCCTGAGCTGCATACTTCGATGGAAGCATTTTATACTCCATCTTGAAGTACTTGGTGAAATACTTGGGGTTATTGAACCCAACTTTATAAGCCACTTCCGCCACATTGAGCTGGCTCCGCTCTAAAAGGGCGGCAGCTCGTTTGATCCTGATGGAGCGGATAAACTCTATCGGGGTTTTCCCGGTCAGTTCGAGTGTCTTTTTATAAAGCTGACCCCTGCTCACCGCCAGTTCCCGGCTAAGCTCCTGTACGGAGAAATCCGAGTTGGAAATATTGACCTCTACCAGCTCCATCGCCTTCATGATAAACTGCTCGTCCAGAGAGGTAATCTCGATCTCACGAGGCTTGGCTTCTATACGATGTTCCGAAGCAAAAATGAGTTTTTGAAGCTGCACCGCTGAGCGAATGCTTTGTACCAGTATTTCGAAATTGAAGGGCTTGGTAATGTATTCGATGGCTCCGGCTTCAAACCCCTCCAGCTTTTGATCGTCAGAGTAATGGGCTGTCAGCAAGATCACGGGAATGTGCCCCGTGCGTGGATCACCTTTGATCTTCTTACAAAGTTCTATTCCATTGATCTCAGGCATCATGATATCAGACACCACCAAATCAGGCTGAAAATTCAGGATCTTCTTCCAGGCTGCCTTGCCATTGGGTGCCTCATAGATGTTGTAGAGTCTTTCCAGGTTATCTTTCAGGTAAAACCTAAAATCATCATTGTCATCGGCCAAAAGGATGGTTGCCTTTGAGGCTTCGTGTGGCAGCGGCACTGACTCTTCCATGAAATCATCCACCACATCCTGAACTTTGTAGTCACCGGACAGCTTTTTCATGGGCAGTTCAAAAATGAACGAGCTGCCTTTTTCCATTTCGCTTTCTACCCAGATGTTTCCACCGTGCATTTCCACAAACTCCTTGGTAATGGACAAACCAATACCGCTTCCATGGTTGAGATTTGCTGTATGCTTGTTGTCCACCTGGAAAAACCTGTTGAATATATCTCCCTGACGCTCTTTGGGTATACCAATACCATCGTCGGTCACGCTAAAACGAATGGTGTGAATGTCTTCCCTGTAAGCAATGTCACTGACTTTCACCACTACCCTACCTCCTGTATGAGTAAACTTAAAGGCATTTGAAAGGAGGTTAAACATGATCTTTTCCATCTTGTCCCGATCAAACAAAGTCAGGAACTCCGGCAGGTTACTTTCAAAATCCAGCCGAACACGGCGATCAGCCGAAAGGTCAGAAAACGACTCTACAATGCTATTTGTAAAATCAATCACATCTCCGGTAGCCAATGAAATTCTGTGCTGATTGGCCTCCATCTTTCTGAAATCCAGCAACTGATTGACCAGTGTTAACAACCTTTTGGCATTCCTGAAAATCAACTGAAAGTGCTTTTGATCCTGTGGATCTGTGCTTTTCTTCAGCATGCGCTCGATTGGGGTGAGGATGAGGGTGAGTGGCGTGCGAAACTCATGGCTGATGTTGGTGAAGAATTTGATCTTCATCATATCCAACTCATGGAGGCGCGTGGCTTCCATCTGATCCTGTGTGACCTTGGCACGAAAACGCTCCTTCTGAATGATCGCCCTGCGTGTAAGGAAGAGCACCAGAAGAACAAAGAGAACATAAATCAAATTGGCCAGAGGGGTCTTCCAAAAAGGGGTCAGAATCACGATATCGATGGCTATGGGCTCATCGCTCCATTGATGCGTCCTGTCAGAGGCCATTACCTCAAAACGATAGTTTCCCGGATCCAGGTTCGTATAATTGGCACGGTGTACATTGGCCCGCTGGATCCAGTCCTGATCAAACCCCACCAACCGATACTTGTACACGGTATTCTCCTGCTGATAAAAATTGAGGGAGGTAAACTCCAGGGTAAAGGAATTTTCGGAGGGTTCCAGCACGAGTTTTTCTACGTTATTAATACCTCGTTCAAACCACTTTCTTCCGTTATATTCATCTCCGGGCTTAATGAGCCTGTTGGACAGGTAAAAATCCAGAAAGACGAGTTTGTTTTCCTCGTTGGTCACTTTGATGGCCTCAGGATCAAACACATTCAGTCCGTTCTTGCCACCAAAAGCCAGGTGGCCATTTTTGAGCCTGAGGGCAGACCGCTCGTTGAACATATCACCCTGAAGTCCGTCAGAAATATCAAAATTCTCGAAAATTGGCGCCTCATTTTCAAAATGAAGTTTGGACAGTCCTGTGTAAGTACCCAGCCAGATGTTACCGTCCAAATCTTCCATAACCGAGGTAACGATGTTTTCCGGCAGCCCATCTTCCTTCACAAAGGAGTCAAAATCGTTCGTCGCCCTGTTGAACCGGCTCAAACCATACATGGTACCTACCCAAATGCTATTTTCATGATCGCAGTAGATATCCAAAATGGAGTTATTCACCAAAGAGCGGTCATTTCCCTCCTCCTTGAGCAAGTGAGTCATGGTGCCATCTGCATAGTTATAGGCCTCTATTCCATAGCCTGTCCCTATCCAGATATTCCCATCCTTATCTTCACACAGTGAGGTCACATAATTTGAGTGTATCCCCTGATTGTCCAGCCCAAAATGGTGGATTTTGTTAAAATCCGCATCGTACACATCTACACCACCTTTGAGCGTTCCTACCCAGATCAACCCTCTGGAATCGAGGAGCAGGTTCCAAATGCTGTTATCACTAATGGAGTTGGAATCTTCAGGGTTGTGATAATAGGCCTTGAATTTCTTACCATCGAAATAATTCAACCCTCCAAAGTAAGTCCCCAACCAGAGCCCCCCATTAGCGCCCGGTGCCATGCTGACTACAATGTCTGAGCTGATACTTTTTGGATCATTCTCTTTGTGTCTGTAATTGGTAAACTCCCCTTTTCTCAGGTCAAAGTGAACCAGCCCACCTCCATCTGTGCCTATCCAGAGATTACCCTCGTCATCCTCTACCAGGGGCCAGATGTCATTGGCATTGGGCGTTTGATTATCCGTTTGTTTATAGAAATTAAATGACACTGACTTAGGCGAAAAGTAGTTGACTCCTCCCTTGTTGGTACCTATCCACACGAGACCAGTACGGTCCTGATAGAGCGCAATGATGCTGTTGTGACTGAGTGACCTGGGATCCGAAGGGTTGTTGCTAAAGCTTTGCAACTTCCAATCAGCTTTGGAGATCATGGTGAGCCCGCCATGATCCGCTCCGATGATAATGCGCTCAGATTCGTCCTGAATGATACCTGTGACGAGGTTAGATCCAAGATCTTTATTATCTAAATGAATACAGGTGCCTACCGATGGGCGGTAATAGCAAACCCCAAAAGAGTATGCCGAGCTGTAAAACCAATAATCTCCATCCTTGTCAATGAAGACCGTCAGTCCCTGAATATTCGCGATGTGCTCGGGATAACGCATAAAGCTGCTGTTTCGCAAATCAGACACATCTGCCAGTTCTATTTCACCATCCAAATGCACGAGGGCCATATTGCCCTTATTGTCGGGTTGTACAGAGGACACATCCCGGTACGCACCTCCGTAGTGATAAATCTCTTTGGTGTCACTCAGGTATTTTTTCACCCCGATGTTATCAATCACAAACCAGAAGTTGCCCAATCCATCCTTTACCATGACGCTCAGGTTGTAATGATTGATGTCTAGCTCAGCCAGCAGCGGCCGGATATCTACATAGCTTTCCTTGTAGATATCGTAAGCAAAAACTCCGTAATCAGATTTGATCCAAAGATATCCTTCCGGGCCTTCTTTGATCCAGACGATATTTTGATCACTTAAGGAGAATGAGTTATCATCTTCATGCTCAATGACCTTAATGCTATTGCCATCATACCTATTGAGACCAGAACGGGTACCAAACCACATGAAGCCCAGCTGATCTTTGTAAATGGAAGTGACGCGATTATGTGATAACCCATCTCGGGTATCCAGCTTTTCGAAACGAATCTGTGAGAACTGCCCAAAGCTGACTTGTGTAAACACCAGCCAGAAGAGCATCAACAAAAGTTTAATGTTGCGCATTTTCGTCATTTTGGGTTGGCAATGGGGTTGGTACTCAATATAATCATTTGCATTGAAAGTATCCTTACAATTTAGACGAGAGGCCTAGTTTGCAGAGAGCCTAAACATGAGCACATCATGGCCAGGAATACTCGCTTTGAGTACTCTTTTAGTGGTCCCCTGCTGCTTCCCGGACCATACATTCAATAAGTCATAAGTGTTTCGGGTAAACTCAAAGGTATAGTCAAAATCAGGATCTTTCATTGGACTTGATTTCCAATCAAAATTAAGGTCCAATGGCTCCACAGCTCGGTTCAAGAAACAAACTGCCAGGTCTCCTTTTGCCAGAGGCTTCACCCACACTTCAAAATTTTCATCATCAATGTGCTTAAATGCCTGAATTCCCAGAGTATCCTGATCGATCGCTATCACTTCCTTATTCGTGAGGATAGCGATGGTCTCCGGGGACATATTCCGAAGGTCGTTGCCGGCTATGAGCGGTGCAGCCATCATGGCCCAGAGCGAAAAGTGCGCACGATCTTCATTCACGGTCATTCCATTGCCTATCTCCATCATATCCGGGTCATTCCAATGGTCTGGCCCCGCATACTTTCTAATGTCCTTTCTCATATCCAGGATCTGAAGCACTCCCCAGCTGGACCATGTACCGTGGTTATATTCACAGTCGAAGCAGTTGTAGATATCTCCGGTAGTGCGCCACAGGTGACCAATGGGGCCAGCCCACTCCCAGGGCTGATTGTCTCCCCACTCACATATACTCAGTACTATCGGCCTTCCTGCTTCATACAGGGCATCTCTCATGGTCAGATAAGCGCCCTCAGCTTTGAGTCCTTCTGTATTACACCAGTCATATTTCAGATAATCCACACCCCAGCTGGCGTACCGCTGTGCATCCTGATACTCACGCCCCCTGCTGCCGGGCCGACCACCACACGTTTGCCATCCGGCATCCGAGTAGATCCCAAACTTCAGGCCTTTAGAATGTATGTAGTCTGCAAGCGCCTTTATACCGGAAGGAAACCTGACCGGATCGGGCTGGATGAATCCCAGGCTATCCCGTTCACCATGCCAGCAGTCATCGATCACGATGTATTCATAGCCAGCATCTTTGAGTCCACTCGCCACCATGGCATCTGCGGTCTCCCTGATGAGACTTTCGGTCACATCACAAGAAAATTTATTCCAACTGTTCCACCCCATAGGAGGGGTAAGCGCCAGTCCGTCAAACTTCTGGGCACCTGCCAGAAACACGCTCAGGGTAAATATTATTGACAAGGTAGTTTTCATGGTCTCTTGAAAATTGCTGGTTGATCTAATGACACTTATTGATCTGTTCTAAAAGGCACCGCAGGTAAGCCTTCCTTGTTGTACAGATTACAGGCAGGATTGTCCGCCCAGGCATATCTGACATACTCAGGGTTGGCAATCTGATCATTCCAGACCACCACCTGGTCGCCTTCTATTTTGGCTTCTGCCCAGACAAACTGCTTGTCGGCACCCGCTATAGCGAAACCCACAGGATCCCCAGAAGTGGTCATCAAACCACTACCCACCTGATCGAAACTGAGAATGATGCGGTCTCCCTGTATTTCCTGTGAACTAAAAGATGGCCCTGAAAAAACAACCTCCTCATTGAAAACCACTTTGCGCGCCGCAGCCCATAGTCTCCTACCAACATCCTGCTTGTTTCTGGGGTGAATGTCATTGGCCTCCCCAATATCTATGATGGTAGCCATTCCTGTATTGGGCAACTGTAGTGCCTGAGTCTGAGCTTCGCGCAGTTCGGCCCACTGACTCTCCTGTGGCAGATCTTTTCTTTCCATAAAATTGGCTAACTGAACAAAGAGGAAAGGAAAATTGCCCTGACGCCAGCGAATCCTCCAGTCTTCGATCATGGCTTCAAAGAGCTCATTGTAAAGGTGGGGTTTATCAGCATTGCTTTCCCCCTGGTACCATATAGCTCCGCGAATGCCATAGCCCGCTATTGGCTGAATCATGCCATTATACAACACTCCCGGCTTCCAGTTGAACCGCTCCACTTTCGGCATGGCCGGTTCAAGGGTATTAGAGTACTTCCATTCTCCCTCAAGGCTCTGCTTCTTACCAGATGCCTCCAGCCACATCTCTCCAGATCGACCGATCCACACCCTGTTATCCCAACTGTTGCTGGCACGAATGGCAATCACATTATCTCCCTTTCGGGCAATATCCGGAGATATTTCCACTATCCCTGTGCTGTCCTGCCAGCTTTCTTTTGATACCAATTGTCCATTCATAAAAACCGAACACAGCTGGGTAATCTCACCCATATAGAGCCGCACTCCTTTGGCAGACTTCAAATTGACATGCTTTCTCACCCACACAAAATCCATAATAGGCTCCTTGTTCGGCAATGAGACCGTCTTCCACGCTGAATCATCATACTCCACTAAATGAGCTCCCAAAGACATGAAAGAGGTTTCATCCCCAATCAACTCCCATTTAAGCTTTTCTCTATCATCATTGGCCTTCTTCAGTGCTTCCCAATCTATAGTAGCATCCAGCATTTCGGCTGCTGTCTTTTCATACCCGGGCACTTCCAATAAGCGCTCGGCTGAGGTCCAGGCCTCAGCAGGAGTGCCGCCCCAGTTGCTCTGGATCAGCCCCACGGGTACACCTTTCTCCAGGTGATTGCTCTTGGCAAAGAACCATCCTACAGCGGAAATATCTGCAGCGGTTTTCGGGCCCGCGACTCTCCACTCTCCTCCACTGATATTATCATGAGGTGATAAAGCCAGTTCTCTGGGTACATCAAAAAATCTGATCTGAGGATAGTCACTATCAGCGATCTCAGCTTCCCAGTTATTAATCTTTCCCCCTAGCTTCCACTCCATATTGGACTGGCCACCAGCCACCCACACATCACCAAACCACACATCTGTCAGCTCTATCCGAGTGGATGCCTTCACCGCTATGGTATAGGGCCCTCCTGCTACATGAGAAGGGTAAAGAACCTCCCATTTGCCTTCCGGACTTGCTTTGGTCGTCACGGCAAATCCATCAACCTCTACAGATATCTGCTCATTAGGTGCTGCCCATCCCCAAAATCTGACATTTTGATCGCGCTGGAGCACCATATGATCCCCGAAGACCTGAGGTAGCACAAGCTGAGCCTCAGCCCATGAGGGCATAACAAGCATAAAAATTACGATGGTTAAAGGTCTGAACAATCTGATCATGGCTGTAAGCTATTACTTATCACTACTCTTTAGGGCTTTTCCTTGCTTGTAAGGGTTATTCATGTCTTTCTCAAAGTAAGTCAAAGGGTCTTCGTCAAACTTCTGAAAGTCCGGTACACTGGGGTGCCCGGCATAGGGAGCGTAATGGTGTGTGGTATTGGCATTGCGCCATACCAGCACCCATGCAATGTCTATTTCCTGGTCGTTGGCTTTGATGGGGTTCAGAATAATCTCCGTAAACCAATCGGGCTTAGTCACACCCTCCAGGCCCGTCTCTGTCAAGGCTGCCACTTTTCCTTTTTCCCGGGCTATTTTAGTAATTAGTTTGAGGCTCTGAATGAAATTTTCCTGCTGCTGCTCCGGGGTATTCGGGCCACCAATGCGGCCTACATCTCCATAGTTATCTATGCCAATGATGTCTACATACTCATCACCAGGATACCCATACAGGTAATTCTGCTCAGGAATGGTATCTAACCGCAGGCGGCTCCTGTCTGGTGAAAAGGCATAAAGCAAGTGATGGATGTTCTTTTCATTTTTGAGGTAATCAACTGTAAACTGAAAAAGCGCTATGTACTCTGCTTCAGTGCAGTTGCCTTTTCCCCACCAAAACCAGTCTCCATTATGCTCATGCCAGGGTCTGAATACGATGGGAATTCGTGTGAATGTAGTTCGCATGCCCTCGAGCATCTCGGCCAGCAAATCCAGTTGCTCTACAAATTCGGCATGCTTGGATCCTCCCGGCAAAATATCCGCCACCGACGGGGTTTTGTCCCAGCTGTTAGTACCAGTGGTCAGGTTGTCCAGGTGCCAGGAAAGGGTATTGATCGTGCCCATTTTGTAAGCCTTCTTTATCCATGTCTTCATATTACTGAATCGGATGTCATCCAGGTTGCTTTCGCGATCCAGACGGCTTCCTACATCCCAGCCATGTACCGCCGGGAAGCTTCCAGCGGTTTCCTTCACATCCGAACGTCCCTCCTCGGCCTTCCAGCCCACTCCATAGGCCTGATCATCCTGATGACCAAACATGAAGCCTTTTGAGGAAATCGCATGCAAATTGGCAAGTAGGTTTTGCGTTTTTTTGGTGGCCTTTTGATCAATAGGCGTCTGGGCAGATAATGATAACCCAAGCAATAGAAAAGATAGGTAAGAAATTCGCTTTTTGTAGTTCATCGCTGGTTAATAGTCACTGAAAATATTTCAAAATGAATGATCCAATGCTCCGCTTTCATATGAAGTTTCAAAAAAAAGAGCCATCGAATGGCTCTTCTTTTAAAAGGTAAGTATGAAGAGGATACTATCGTATCAACTATGCTAATATTATCAATAACAATTGCGCTTTATAATTTATGAACATTTGATCCCTCTATTAAAGCCTTTTGATACGCTGACCTCACCGTGAAAGCAAAATAACCGATGCCCAAAGCTCCTTCAGGGCAAGCGCTCGTACAGTTCCAGCAGTGCGCGACCATTGTGGTAGGGGCATTTCCAGGGGCCCGCTTTGTCTTCATCCAAAACCACCTGCCCGGTCCTGGTCACTCTCCAGTGCCACTCGCCTTTTGGATCAATGAGCCTGGTTTTGATGAAACTCCAGGTTTTCTCAGCTTCCCTGAGATAACGCTCTTCTCCACTGATCTGCCAGGCATTGATCAAACCCACCAATGCCTCCGCCTGTGGCCACCAATGCTTGTCCGTATCTGTCAACCCCTCAGGGCCAGCTTCATTCATCAGACCACCATCATCGTCCATGCCCTCCAAAGATGCGTCAGTCATCTTCAGCGCCAACGCCCTGGTAGAGGAAATAAGACCCGCATCCTGATGCACCTCAGCTGCCTCACACAAGAGCCAGCTCCCTTCTATGTCATGGCCAAAGGATACTTCGTGCGATTGTAGCTCCCATTGATCATTGAAGAATAAATGGAAATGATTGGTGTCCGAAATAAACTTTGTGGACATTAACTCCACCAGGTTCTGAAGGGCTTTTTTCAAAGGTTCATGCTCCCACACCATCAGCAGATTGGTATAGGCTTCCAACACATGCAGATGCGTATTCATGGTCTTGGTAGCATTCATGTCCTTGTCACTCAGGCGTACATCAGACAATACCCCCCACTGGCGATCGAAAGCTTCAAAATATCCGTTGTCCTGTTTATCCAGGCTGTGGGTTTCCAATAGGTTAAACAAGGTCACAGCGTGCTCCAAAGCCTGACCTTTTGGAGCTATTTTATGGTATTCACTAAAGGCATAAATCGCAAACGCCTGGGCATACACCTGCTTTTTATCATTGGAAACACGCCCAGTATGATCCAGCGTCCAATAGACTCCTCCAAACTCAGAATCGATAAAATGGTCCACGATGTACTGATGTGCCCTGTCAGCAACCTTTTTATGCTCGATATCTTGAGTGACCTGATAGGCCGCAGAAAAGGTCCACAGTATTCGCGTGTTGAGAATGATGGCCTTATCCGCCTTTGGGTGGAGCTGGTCATGGCCGTCAATGCGCCCATAAAATCCTCCATGCTCCACATCCACCATCCTGCTCTGCCAAAAATCCAGAACATTTTCATTCAGGACTTTATAGAGTTCGCTTTTTACAATCATTCTTTTCTATCACTTCCTTCAGGCCTTACCTACCCTTTCAAGCAATTTTTTGGTGGCTTTGATGCCGTCTGCCTCGGACAATACGTTCCCTTCATATTCCACACCCACATAGCCTGTAAACCCGGCATCCTTCACAATTTTCATCATGCGCTCATAATCAGTATGGGTCTCATTGCCTTCCTCATCAAAGTCATGTGACTTGGCGCTCACGCCTTTGGCAAACGGCATGAGTTCTTTCACACCCTGATAGCGGTCATACTCTCTGATGCAGTTGCCATGGCCACCTTCCACACAGAAGTTGCCAAAATCTGGAAGGGTACCACAATAGTCGCTGGCCACTTCCGCAATCACGCTACTGAGCCATTGACCATCGGACGAATAACCACCGTGATTCTCCACGATCACATTAATTCCGTTATCCTGACCATAGGCCGTCAGTCTGCCCAGCCCGTCTATGGCAGCCGCTTTCACTTCTTCGGCAGTACCATTGCCAGCTGCATTCACGCGAATGGAGTGACATCCGAGGATCTTCGCGGCATCCACCCAACCATAGTGATTTTCCACCGCCTGGGTTCGCGCCGCTTCATCAGTATCGCCCAGATTGCCTTCCCGGTCACACATGATCATTAAACTTTTCACCCCTTGATCGTCACATTGCTTTCTCAAATCCTTCCAGAATTGAAGGTCATTCTTCTTTGAGTAATAGAAGACATTCACATACTCCACCGCATTGATCCCGAAATCCCTTTTGGCAATAGTGGGGAAATCAACGGGGTTCAGTACCCCCTGCAAAACTTTATCGGGATGTTCATCCCACAGCTTTCCGAAATTTTCCCAAGAGCTCAATCCTTCACCAAAAAATGACTTGTGTAAAGACCACTGAGCCAATGAGATATTAAAAAATAGCGCTGCCGCTTTTTCTTCTGAAGACGCCTCGGCTGACTGCTCCTTTTTGCCAGGGCCGCAGGCCGATACGAGGTTAGCACCTCCAAATAAGGCAAGTCCGGTGCTGGCTGCACCGAGGGTTTTGATTACATTTCGTCGATTGGATTTCATTCTTTTGATGGGTTTATGGAAAATTTGATTTCGTTTATTCCGAGTTGGTACGCACCTTCGGAGGATTTCAATATAAAGTATAAATCGTAAGTCCCGCTGGTATTCAACTCCATTCTTGCTTCTCTATCGGACTGGACCGGGTTCAAACCCACCTTGCCGGCCAATGGGCCATCGGGGGTATCCAGGTACAGGGCTATTTCAACAGGAGCCACAGTTTCGTTAGCCTCTGAGAAGAAATAAGCCACGGATAAGCTACTGATGTTGGTAAGATCCATGCCACGATAGACCATAGTGGGGTTACTGCCACTATTCACCACGAATCGGGCATCTCCATTCTCTACAGGTCCCACAATGGATAGATCAATCAGCTCATCTGCCTGCTCCGCCTGTAGCACAGGTATGGACAGTGTTTTTTCTATGGTGCCTGTAAGCTTATCCACTCCGAGATTTCCATCATCTGTATAAGAAGCAGAAATACGAAGGTGTTCGTCAGTCATGCCCGTAGTGCTCAATCTCCCTTTCACACCAATAGACTCAAATTCATCCTCCACCGGATCATTGACTGAAAAGATATAGTCCACGATCTGTTTGGCAGCTGCCATGCTAAAGTCCGGGTGGCCGATCATCATACCATCGCCCCATACGCCACTTCCTCCATTGATGATCTTCTTTGCCAGAAGCTCTATGGCAATGTAATCCTGGTCATATTTCTCTGCGATCTGATAAAAGCTTGGCCCAATGGACTGTTCGTCTAGCTTATGACAGCTCTTGCAATCACTCGCCTGAATCAATTGAAGCCCTGGAGCCAACCCTTTGGTGTTTTCGGCATCCAATGCCGCCAGACTTGCAGGTGCTCTATTGTCACTTCCTTTGTATTTGGATAACCCTACCGTCACCCGGTCGGGGGCAATCCCATCACCAAGGATTCCATCCTCAACGTCTGTCACCAGTACCTCATAAACCACCGGCCTACCTGGCCAGTAGAAGGATTGATTATCAGCAAATTGTATAGACACCTGCGGAGCGGTATTGCCGGCAATCACCTGCATCTCATCGGTGGATGTGGCACCGTGCTCATCTCTGGTCAGTAACTGTACTTCATAAGTTCCCGGTTTGGTCAGGTTGATCTCATTCAGGTCACCCTCCAGGCTAAAGTTTTCAGGCCCGGTAACCTGCCAGCTGTGCGCAAGCTGGGCCCGATCGTCCGGATCAGAGGATTCTTTAGCAGAAAGCATCAGCTTTAAAGGCAATGCTCCGTTGGTTACCGTCTCCGCAATACGGGCTACCGGCGGACGGTTACCATTGATAAAATGAAGCTTGATCAGCTTAGAGTCGCGGTTGTCCGTAAAATAGCCAATGCCATACTCCAGCACATAAAGTGCTCCGTCCGGGCCAAAAGCCATGTCTATGGGCGAGGCTAGAGTGGTCTGATCCAGGAATGGCTCTATGGACAGGAAATTGCCTTCTTTATCTTGCGAAACCACCTTGATCCAATCCCTCGCCCAGTCGAATGCGAAAAGCTTGTGATGGAAATATTCGGGAAATTCATACCCGTGTCTCCGGGTATTGTCATAATTATACACCTCGCCAACTCCCACAGATCGTGAGCCTTTCCCCACGCCGGGAAACTGCGCTGTCTCATCGAAAGTATAATACACCATGGCAGGCACCGCCGGAGGCAAATTCACTGCGCCCGTATTATTCACAGAAGTGTTGTTAGGTGCCGATGGATCGAACCGTGGGCCTAATTCGCCAGTTTCAAAATCATAATCGGCGTACGCCAGGTTATTGGCATTGAAATATGGCCAACCATAATTGCCCGGCCGGGTGGCAAAATTAATTTCGTCATGAGCCGTAGGCCCGCGTTCAGAAGTTACGTTACCATCAGGGCCCACATCTCCCCAGTAGAGCCATCCTTTGTCTTGATTGATCGCTATAGTAAAGGGATTTCTGGCCCCCATAATGTAAATCTCTGGCAGGCCCTCGGTGGTATCTTTAGGAAACAAATTGCCCTCCGGAATGGTGTAAGTACCGTCTTTCTCAGGGTGGATTCTCAGGATTTTGCCTCGTTTATCCATCGTATTGGAAGATGACTTTTGCGAATCAAAAGCCGAGCGACCAGGTCGTTCATCGAGTGGAGTAAAGCCATCTGATGCTCGCGAGAAGGTATTGTCTCCTGTAGCGATGTACAAATTTCCTTCACGGTCAAACTCCAGGTCACCTGCCGAATGGCAGCACTCATCCCGCTGGGTGGGAATTTCTAGAATGACCTTCTCTGAGTCCCTATCGAGTCCTTCCGAAGTGAAACAAAACCGTGAAACATGCTGCTTGGGCTCATCGCCAGGCGGCGAATAAAATACATACGCCCAGTGGTTTTCTTTATAATTGGGATCCAATACCATACCCAGCAGGCCATCCTCCTCCCCGGTGTACACCTCCAGCTTATCTATTTCTTCTGACTGGCCGGTACCCGGATCATACCTGTTGATAGTACCCTTTCGCTCAATCCAATACACCACGGAGTTTTCGGTCACCACCAGCGCCATGGGTTCCCGTAAGGGTGCCACCAGCACCTCGCGCACCAGTCGATCCATCCCAGGCCTGACCCTGGTCTTTGCTCTGGAATAATCTGGAAATGAGATGCCCAAAGCAGAATTTTCTTCGCATCGAATTTGCGCTGTTTTACTTTCTAAAAACCCTGTGATCTGTCCCCAGTTGTAGATGGTATCCCGGCAACTAAAGGTCACCAGTCCGCCAGCTTCCAGGTAGCGCTCGATGTATGAGCGCTCGTCGAAGCCCAGATCCGTCACTGGTGTGCCCAGGTATAAGTGACTCGCCTTAGACAGTATTTTCTCATCCAGTATCTCCACATTCGCCACAGAATCAAATGCCTCTGTCTGCAAGGTTGGCGCATCGGTAGCCCGTATCACCAGCAGCGATTCCCTGCTTTGGCAACTGCCAATGACCCCTAAGCAGATGACACTTAACAGTAGGTTAGAATAATGGGATAGCCCTTTTTGACTCTTTTTATCTATTAGCATTCAACTCCATTTTTACTTTTTGCATGAACTTCTCATCCAGCTTATACATTCTCATGAAGCCGAACGAAATCAGGGCCCCCAACCCGGCGATCACACTGATCATGAGTCTGATCCCTAAAAGTGCTTCAGTAGTCTGCTCTACATTGGGTTCAAACCCAAAACCAGCCAATAAATAGCCCGAAATAGCCCCTCCGATGGTCCACCCAAACTTCTGTGACATGGAAGAGGAAGAAAAGACCAATCCTGTGGCCCTTCGTCCGGTTTTCCACTCTGAGTAATCAGCGATATCGGCATACATAGACCATCCCAACGGAAGGATTATGCCCGCAGAAATCCCAATAAAGACATTCAGAATAAAAATAAGCAATAGTTGATCGGGTTGTATAAAAAAGAACAAAAAGCTGAATGCCGCTGAAATAAGGGCTGCATAGCTGAAGGTGGTTTTCTTGCCAAATCTGGCCGCCATGGGCTTGGCCAGGAGTACTCCAATAATATTGGTACCCAGCCAGATAGACATGTATGCTGATGAAAGCACCGATGAGGTGACCTCATACGAGGCACCAAAAAAGTCAAGGGTTTGATCCTTTACATAATACTTGAAATAGTAAAGAATGGAACCATCGCGCAGGGAGTTGAAAATCAATACGAAAATATTGGCGCCCAGCATGATGAACCAGGGGAGGTTTTTCCCCAGATCCTTCAAATCATCTTTCAGGCTGTTCTTCTCTTCTTTTGGGGGTGCCAGGCGCTCCCGTGTCCACAAAAAGGTGAGCATAAACAACACCGCAGCCACCACCGCGTAGATGGAGATGGTAAACTGAAAGCCCGTAGCCTGGTCGCTGTTTTGGCTAAAGTATTCTACCAGTGAATTGGCCGTAGCAGTCACAAACAACCCACCTGAGAAAGCTCCAATAAACCGCCAGGAAGCCAATGAAGTACGCTCCACACCATCATTGCTCATGACAGCCATCAGCGAGCCATAGGGCACATTGACCGCAGTGTACACCATCATCATGAGCGTATAGGTGACATACGCGTAGATGAGCTTACCATCTGCAGACAGATCTGGAGTAGAAAACGTCAACACCCCAATAATCCCAAACGGGATGGCGACAAAAAGCAAATAGGGTCTGAACTTCCCCCATCGGGTCTTGGTGCGGTCAGAAATGAGCCCCATAATGGGGTCATTGAGGGCATCCCATACCCTGGTAACCAAAAACATGGTGCCCACAGCCGCTGCAGATATTCCGAAAACGTCGGTATAGAAGAACAGCAAAAACATGGAAAAAAGCTTCCAAAACATGGAGGAAGCAAAATCCCCAAAACTGTAGGCAATTTTTTCCTTTAACCGGATGGGTTGGTTCAGATCATTCATGATGTTTATTTTAGGCCATTGGCCTTCAGGAAAGCCAGGTTTCTGTCGATCAATTCATTTCGGGTTTGCACGCTGGTAGCTGAGCGAAGGTCATCTTCCGGAGTGTTTTTACAATAATCCACCAACTGCTCCACCGTGGAGGTGGCCACATGCATGCGTGTATCCGACGAAGCGTAATAGATGTACACTTCACCACTGTCTTTGGCAATCCAGCCATTGGTAAAAAGTACATTGGATACATCACCTACCCGCTCATCACCCAGTGGCCCCATGAAGTGACCCGCAGGCCTGTGAGTCACTTTGGATGGATCCTCCAGGGCGGTCATGAACATGTAAAGAACGTAGCGCAAACCAGCAGCAGTATTTCTTACACCATGCGCCAGATGGAGCCAGCCTTCGTTCGTTTTGATGGGTGGTGGGCCCTGGCCGTTTTTCACTTCCTTGATGGTGTGGTAAATTTTCGGATCAATGATTTTCTCATCCCTTACACTGGCATTTTCCATACTGGACACAAGGCCCCAACCAATACCGCCACCCTTTCCGGCATCAATGAATCCATCCTGAGGGCGAGTATAGAGCGCATACTTACCATCCACAAATTCTGGATGAAGCACCACATTTCGTTGCTGGCTACCACCGGAATCCAGATCTGCCAGCCGCTCCCACATGACCAAATCCCTGGTGCGGGCAATGCCACACTTGGCTGTAGCCGCGGACTGATCTGCCTCCGAAGCACTGTGATCTCGTCTTTCTGTGCAAAATAGGCCATAAATCCAGCCATCCTCATGCCGGGTTAGCCGTATGTCATAGACATTGGTATCCGGCTCATGGGTCTCAGGCAGAGTAATCGGGTGATCCCAAAACCTGAAATTATCAATACCGTTTTCGCTCTCGGCCACTGCAAAAAATGACTTCCGATCATAGCCTTCCACCCGCACGACCAGGCAAAATTTACCATTGAATTCAATGGCGCCCGAATTAAAGGCCGCATTCATCCCCTGACGCTCCATCAGCATGGGATTGGTCTCGGGATTGAGGTCGTATCGCCAGTGGATTGGCGTATGTGCGGCGGTCAGTATCGGGTTTTTGTATCGCTGATAGACACCATTGGTATCGGCCGTCGGTTCATTTTTGATGCTAAGAAATGCTTCGTGATCGGCTATTAATTTCTTTATTTTATTGAAAGCGTCGCTCATAAAAAGTAATAGGTGTAATGGTCTTATTTGTTATTTTTTATAAAAAGGCACACTGAAGATGATACTTTTTCATCAGTCTGATCCATGCATTAATCATTTGGTACCTACATTTTAATCAATTGATGTGCTGTTCATGGAGGTTCTTATATCCCCTCAATCCAGCAAAGACAGCATTTTGAGCGCATATCTTTCACCTAATTCTCTGACACCCTGAGAATCGAAATGAATACTGTCTGACTGGGCAGTGCACCCGCTCGATGGTATCACATGGGCCGTCGGGATGGTCTCTGGCAGCTTAGCAATAATCTCATTCATACTGGCGCACACCCCACCCTGATCTGCATGCACCACCTCTCCGGCCAGCAAAGGCACCGTTTCTGCATCCAAAGACAAATCAGTGAGCATGTTTTCATAGATGGTTTTCACATAAGTCGGCCATTGGCTATTGCCCGTATTGGTCTCTCCCTGGTGTAATAAGATTCCTTTGATCACTCCATCCTTTTGTGCTTTTTTAGCCAAATCAATAAGGCGCTGGTAGGGATTCCCACCATAACCGGCAATCTTATTCTGAAACCAATCTTCGGGATAGGTATTGACGTAATTCTGATACTGATCTTTGTCAAACAAGCGAATATCACAGCCTCCGATCGCCACGGAGATAACGCCTACTCTGATGCTATCCGGGAGATGATCAGTCATCGTTCGTCCAAAATAATCTGCAGGAGACAGCCCTACACCGCACTGAGACAGGGGTGGTATGGCGGTATACCAGCGACCTTCAGTCCGGCCCGGGTTAGTACAAGTCATAGGCTGCATCATCTGAAACCGCTCTTTTCCCACTCTGTCCTGTGATTCTATTTTGGCTGAACCTTCCATGTTCGATTGGCCGAAGCACAGATAGATATGAAAATTCGGATCAAGTGATATTACCTTCTCTGTAGGTGGGGTCTCTGGTTCCTGCTCCATGTCCTCAGTTTTTTCGCACCCATAAAATGGCACGGACATCAGACTACTCAACAAAATCAAAATAGTCACATTCATTTTACGCATTGTCATCATTCTTACGATCTAAATAAGTCAATCGGCAAACTACCTTCATAGTGTCAATTTGACTCAATTATTTATCGTCTGAAAAGTTCATCATCATTTCACACCCTTATTTTGATGAATTGATACACTTAAGCTCTGGTTCATTTCTAGTTTTGATTCAATCAAACTTATCTTAATACCTTCCTTTCCTCATGAACTTCTCCTGGGATAACAGCACCTGCATCATTTTCAAATGCGCTTCGGACATAGCTCAGAACATTTGCTATTTCATCATCAGAAAGGTTAGCAAAGGCAGGCATCTCTTGTTGGTAGGCCTGACCATTCACCTCGATTTTACCTGACAAGCCTTTGAGTAACACTTGTATCAACCTTGACTTATCACCTGTTACCCAATCTGTATCCTTCAATGGAGGATACAAGCCATTCACACCTTGCCCATTGGCCTGATGACATTGAATGCAATGCTTTCGGTAGACCGATTGGCCTTCAGAGATCTCATTACTATTTGCCTGAAAGTCCCACACCTCGTCCTCTATAGTGAGCGCCATGGAATCTTCCTTTAAAGTCAAAACCGGTAGCTGATCACTTAGCTTACGCTTCATCACTTCAGTTAAAACCTGAATGCGAAAAATCCGATCACTACCCTCAGGTAGAGAATCATACATCCATGGCTGAAGCTGTGGATGCCAATCCAGGTTACTGGTTGAAAGAAAAATATCACCGTTTTGGCTCACACACAGATCCCTTATTCTTCCAAAAACCCTTTGAAAAAAGATGTGTTCATCCAGTACTTCTGAGCCGTCTTCACTTAGGTTCAATACTCTCAAGGCACGACCCTTCAGATTAGCCACCAGCAGGCTGTTTCTCCACTCCGGAATGGCTGTATGATTATAATAGTCTATACCTGCTACAGCCACTGTTGGAGACCAGGAGAATATAGGTTCATTAACATTGCATACATGGCATGACTCTATTTCAGCTGGTAAATCACACTTCCCCTCGACCAAGGGCCATCCGTAATTCTCAGCTTTTTTGAGCAGGTTGATTTCGTCATCATTGTTCACCCCATGCTCAGAGCTGTAAAGCTGTCCTTTTTGGCCAAAAATCAACCCCTGAGGGTTGCGATGACCATAGGTCCATAGAGGGTTATTTGTAAAAGGATTGTTAGAAGGAATAGAACCATCCAGGTTGATCCGAAGCACTTTCCCGTTTAGGTGATTGATATCCTGGCTTAACTTCTTTTCACCTGCATCACCCATGGAGAAGAACAGTTTTTCATCTGAAGAAATAACCATTCTGGAGCCGTTATGATAGGTCATTCCGGGTATGCTATCCAGCAAAACAAAGGGTGACGTAAGCTTCTCATTGACATAAGAATACCTGACAATTCTGGATTTAATAGTGGAATCCACAGAAAATGTATAGTGCAAATAGACATAAGGATTGTCGCTAAAGGATGGGTGAATAGCCATACTTAATAGTCCCAGGGACTTTTTGTAAAGCACATCAGGGATCATCAGAATAACCCTCGTTTCACCTGTCTCAGGGTTCAGTCTGTTGACCATTCCATTCTGCTCAGTGAACCAAATCCATCCATCCGGCCCAACTGTAATTTCCCAGGGAACCTCGAGATTACCTCTTACCTCTGTGACCAGGAGCTCAGTGGAATCAAGTTTTAATTGAGCTGCAAACCCATTGGTCAACGAGTGCTTTTCGGGAGATTGACACCCTGGTAGGTTCATCAGAAGGATGAGAAAACAGCAATTAAGGAAAGTTCTCATTTTGATTCCTCCCAATATTGTTTCACTCGATTCAGGTCGTTTTTCATTGCTTCAAAGACGATGCCCTGATCACAGCTTAGCTGTCTGTGACCATGCTCAGCCCCGCCCAATGGATACTCCAGATGAAGAGAGACCGGTACTTCAATCTCATACTTTCTGATCAAACGGAAGAAGGCTGGAAAATCAACCATTCCCTCACCGATGGGTGTATTGACAAGGATCCATTTCCCTCCTATCTTTTCCCATTTAAAGTCTTTGAGCACTATGGATTTCACTTGACTTTGCACAAGCCTCAAACCATTTGGCCAGGAGACACCACCCTCCACTGTTGCATGCCTGATGTCATACTGTACCCCAAAGAATTTTGGGTCTGATAACTTCAGCAATTCATAAACTTCCCAAAGTGATGCGCCCACCAGATTGCCAGCATGATTTTGATAGCAAGCGATCAGACCTAGTCGCTCGTTTAGTACACCCAAGTCTGCTACCTGCTTCTGGAGTGATTGTAACTGGTCCATCATACTCACTTGCTGATCATAGCGAAACCAGTTCATTCGGTAAGTCTTAACCCCGAGAACAGCAGCCGTCTCTAGTACGCTTCTATCAACCGGGTCTGAGGCATCTTCTACAGCGGTGGTAATGGTCTCGAAACTGAGTCCTTCGTTTCGAATTGCTGTAATCGCTTCAGGAAGATCCTTTTGCACATTGGCTGGCTCTACATGGCCATTAGGCCTCACTGTCAAATCCACTCCGTCAAACCCAATCATTTTCGCCACCTCTGCCATCCGTCCATAATTCAGAAACTGAAGGTGTTTAGAGAAGATGTTCACCTTCAAACTCCTTTCACCATTAAAAAGTGACATTGCCTGGGAAGGAAGTCCCAAAGCAATGCCACTAATCAAGCTTATGTTCTTTACAAATTGTCTTCTGTAGGTATTTGTCATGGTTTAGGTTACGGGATTAACTAACTCCTTTCTTTACTCCTACTCCGTTTTGATAATTTTTCCACTAATTCTATGATTCTTGTTATCAATTTGGTAGTGATAAACACCCAACGGCACCAACTCACCGGTCATGGACTTTCCATCCCAAAATACCTTACCGTTAGTAAAATCAGATTTACTGAACACTCGAATCAGACTACCTGATAGATCAAAAATTCTAATTTCCAGATTGGACCTACCTAATTCATTTAGCGGAAATACGATACTTTCTTTAAATGGGTTAGGATATGGGTATTTAGTTATCTCTTCAGATATTTCAATTTCAGCTCCATCGACCCTTGATCCACCGGCCGGAGTGATACTGAACCAGTTGATATTCCAGCCACTGCTCACAGCGAGGATTCTGATATCCTGAACACCAGCGGTCAACGTTACGCTCTGATCCACAGTAGCCCAGGTAGACCAGCTACCAGTAGAAGGTAAATTTACACTTCCATGCACGGTTCCTCCGCTACCCTGATCCAGCTGGATAGTGCCTCCACCACCTTCACTTGAAATTCGGTAGGAGACGGTGTAATTTCCAGAAGAAGGAATATTCACATCTTCATAGAGCATCCAATCTCCTGATGAAATTGCTCCTAAATGACTACCTCCACCTGTATCTGAGGTGCTATAAGTGTTCACTCCACTCATGCTATCATAATCTTCAGCTTCAATGACTATGGGTTGATTGCCGCCAGAATTGCTCCCAAATACCCGAAACTCGACCAAAGCAGCCCAACTGCCAGAGTAGCCAGAGGCTCCGCTCACTGAGATGCGAACATACCGGGCATTTACCGGCCCAAAACTATCCGTAATAGGAGAAGATACTGTACCCGGAGTAGTATTACTGCTCCTGTTCACAATCGTAGTATATGACCCTCCGGTACTTGTCTTTGACTCGATAACAAACTGGTAAGCCCGGTCCTGATAAGCAACCACTTGTGTTTGGCTGATACTGTAAACATCGCCAAGATCTACCTCCAGCCACTGTGGAAAACCCTCTGCCGACCATCGGGAAGTCTCTACCGTACTGCCATCCACTGCGTATCCGCCTGCTCCCGACGAGGTAGTCACAGATTTGTTCAACGAAAGATTGGTCAGTGATCCTCCTCCGGATTGAGTACTGACATTCACCACATTGCTGGCTGCCGAGTAATTTCCAGCTGCATCAAATGCCTTGGCTGTAAAAGAATAAGCAGTCCCGGGTGAAAGTCCCGTCACATTGACACTTGTACCAGAAGATGAAGCAACCCAACTGCCGTTATTGTAAATATCATAGCCGGTTACTCCTACGTTATCAGATGAGCCTCCCCAGGATAATGATACGGTTGTTGTGGTAGAGGCCGTACTCGTGAGGTTGGATGGTACTGTGGGGGATTGATTGTCTCCAGAGGACGTTCCTCCAAAAACACTAAACTCTACCAATGCAGCCCAACTACCAGAGTAGCCTGAAGCTCCGCTCACTGTAATACGAACATACCGGGCATTTACCGGTCCAAAGCTATCGGTTATCGGAGAAGACACTGTACCAGGAGTAGTATTACTGCTTCTGTTCACAATCGTAGTATATGACCCTCCGGCACTTGTCTTTGACTCGATAACAAACTGGTAAGCCCGGTCCTGATAAGCAACCACTTGTGTTTGGCTGATACTGTAAACATCGCCAAGATCTACCTCCAGCCACTGTGGGAAACCCTCTGCCGACCATCGGGAAGTCTCTGCCGTATTGCCATCCACTGCGTATCCGCCTGCTCCCGACGAGGTAGTCACAGATTTGTTCAACGAAAGATTGGTCAGTGATCCTCCTCCGTATTGAGTACTGACATTCACCACATTGCTGGCTGCCGAGTAATTTCCAGCTGCATCAAATGCCTTGGCTGTAAAAGAATAAGCAGTCCCGGGTGAAAGTCCCGTCACATTGACACTTGCACTAGAAGATGAAGCAATCCAACTTCCGTTATTGTAAATATCATAGCCGGTTACTCCAACATTATCTGATGAAGCACTCCATGTCAATGATACTGTTGTGGTAGTGGTAGCGGTACTGGAAAGGTTAGTAGGCGCTGTGGGGGATTGGTTATCAGTTGATCCGCCACTTCCAGTCCATCCTGGCATTTCATCCCGAACCAGCACATTGGATGCCCAAATTACGTTTTGAATCTCAGAGTTGGTATTGTATTGCTGCCACACATTTTGATCCCAACCCATGAAAAATACATACTCGTCCTGTGTAGCTAACTGAGAGGAAGTCGGTAAGTCCCAACATTCACCTATGGCAATCGGCTTACCGTCTGCCACGGATTTTACATAGTTATACCAACTGGTACTGTGACCGCTTCCATAGATGTCCATCGCCAGTACTTGCCAGGTATTTGACGCAGGCTTGTAGTCATTCCATCCTTGTCCCAAGTCTTGCATATCCCAGGTCCAGATCAGATTGGTAAGACCTTTGGTATAGGTCATGTAGTCATACATCTGCTCGAAAAGTTTCCGGGTTCCATTTGGTCCGGGTCTTCCGCCCCACCAAAAATTACCCTGATTCATTTCATGAAGAGGTCTCCAAAGCACCTCCACTCCTTCATCCTCCAAATACTGCAGGTACACTGCAATGTCATCCATTCTCTGTTTCCACACATTATTGAGATAGGTACCGTTGGTAATAAGGTCATTCCATTGAGATGAGGTTAGAGAGCTTTTGACGCCTCCCTCCCAGTTGCATGGCTCACTCTGATCCGGTGGGCATGGATGCCACATGAGATTGACCAAAGCTCCAGCATTCCATTGCTCCACTGCCTCATAAACCATGGCCCAGCGTGAGCTAGAGTTCATACGACTATCATAAGAAAAGTCGCCTCCCCATAGACCCGGATAATCACCGGTCAAACTATTGATATGGTTGGTGTGATAATCCGGATCATCTCCCGTCTTTCGGTCATTGTGCATGCCGGATACGGTATAGTTACCTGAAATACTATATAAGTAGTTCAAGGTCTCAAATTGCGTTTGTGAGTAGCCTGTGAGGCTGATACACATCAATAACAGGTAAATCGCTGAGTTCTTCATAGTAGAAGGGGTTTTGATTAGATATTTATTTCATAATTGGGTGGAATCATTCTGTAGTGGGGGTAAGAACAAAAAGCATTTCGTCCATACCTTTCAAGGTCAAATCAGGAAGAGACACTGGTTCATTTGCTGCTTTTAAAACATTGGATGACTCAAACTCACGAGTATCCGGATCATAGACCTGAACTTTGTAGTTACCTGAATCTAGCTGCAGCCGAAAGGCGGAGTTCATTTGTTCATAGTCATTGTTCAGGACACATACGAAATAGGTCTCGCCACACTTTACACCAAAGGATTGCAAACCTTCTGACTCCACATCTATACGCTCAAAACTTCCTTTGCCAGCATCAAGCATCATGTCACTAATCTGCCTGACGCTATTGAAATATGGTGTCATATTACGCTCATCAAAAAACTCCCACCACCAAGTCATTGGCAAAATAGGCGTTGGGTTAAAGAGTCCATACCAAAGTCCACGCTTATAGTCATAGTCAGACTCTTCTTCAAATTCCGAGAAATCAAGATTCCAGTCCCACTCATATCCAAACTCACCCCAACTGAAAGGCTTATTGTATTCGGATACATACATGAGTATTTCTTCAGGAATCTGCTTGGTGCGCTTATAGACATGCATTTGATTTAAGTCCAGTTCGTCCAGGGCATACATTCCTTCTATTTCCCTGTGAGAAACACTGGTAGTGACTATGTGATCATATGGGTCGATGCTCTTCAGGTAAGCCGCCATCTCCTGATGCCAATCTGTAATAACTTCATGTGGGATGACTATGCTATCCTTCTTGGTAAAAGCAGCATTATCTATTTCATTGAAAAACTCCCATGCTCCCACACTGGTAGAGTATCCCCAGCGAGCTACAAGGTATCTGAGCCTGTTCTTATATCGCTCACGAGACTCAGGTAGCGAAAAGAACTCATCTGGCGTATCGGCCGGACCACCATTCGCTGAGTTGTAGTTATGGATCTCCCACTGTCTTCCTGGGATCAAAGTATTGTGAGAGTCAAAAGCTATCATTATGTACAAGCCCAGAGAGTCACACAGCTCCAACACTTCGTCGAGTCGTTGTGCACCTCCAGGATGAAAATATTCATCTGAATCTGAATACCTTTTGGTTTGAACTACTTTATGCCACTCCAGCGGAAAGTTGTTTGGAGCCATCCACGAGCGGAAGAAATTTGCTCCATTATTTGCCAGAGTGGGCAGCAAGTAATCATAATCATATTTAGGATCTTCGTATGAACGTGACTCCCATCCTACGTTTTCACCTATTCCTCTGAATGGTTTACCTGAGTCAAACTTGAGGGTCCAAAAATCATTGATATGAAGAAAACCATCATCTGAGGATGCCGCCGCACTAATCGTATTCTTCTCACTCTTATTGACAATTTTTCCGGCTTTTTCTACTAAAAACTGATAGGTATAGGTGCCTGCCGATCTAGGTGCAAATCGAGCTTTCCAAACGGCGCTTCCAGATTCACCTTTCTCGTAATAGCATGGCAGTAAGATGGAATCTCCAGCCGGATTTTCTAATACCATATTAACCGCTATCTCCCGGGCATCGTAAGGATTCTCAAAACTTTCCTTTACATAAATTTCAAACTCAGTCTTATCATATTGTTTAGGCTGCTCAGTAATCTGCTTCACCTCCAGGCTTGCGCATCCGGTCAGCCAAAAGGCGAATACGAGTAGGAGATTTATTGTAGTATTAATCTTTTTCATTTCTAATTTTTTTTGAATCTATGATGAAGAATTCGTTCATTTTGCGAACATTTCCATGAGTGAATTAACTGATATGAACAAGGCAAAAAATAAGATCAGCACCATCTGAACATTAGAGATCAGACCAAAAGAATACTCGCCCATTAATCGCTTTTTATTACCAAGAAAAAGCATAGCTGCTACAGTAAAAGGGAGCAATAATGCTCCAAAAGCCTGAGACAGCACCATCAGTATGATTGGTCGCGCATTAAAGAGAGGAACCACCAATCCGAATATGGAGAGTATCAATACCACCAATCTGGCTGACGTTTTCTTCAGATTAAGCTTGTCCTGATTTTTATAGTCACTGATCATCATCAGCGGCAGAAGCACATTGGGAAGCTGGGACGATACACCAGCGGCCACAATCCCAATCACGAAAAACACAACAGCGAATGATCCGGCGAGTGGTTCTAAGAGTGAAAGCATCTGCGAAGTGTTCTCAAGTCTCAAGCCGGACTGGTGCAAACCTGTAGCCGCAGCTGCCATAATGGAAAAACTGATAATGAACATGATCAATGAGGAGATGGCGGCATCTCGGTTTTGAACCTTTAGATCCTTTAGAGTCCAGCCAGAGTCTCTAACCAGAACCGTCCTGATAATAAACAAACCTGAAAAAACCGTAGTACCAACCATGGAAGCCACCACCAGGTATGGAGTCTGACCTCCAGGAGAAACGGTTCCTGGAATTTGCGGAATCAACCCAGAAAGAACTTGCCCTGCTGAAGGTGACAAAATCAATAAATTGGCCAGAAAAGCCAAGGACATCAGGGCAACCAAAATCCCCATAATACGCTCCATCATCGAAGATTTTCCCACTAAAAAAATGAGGTAAACCACGCCAATGAAAAACACTGCAAAGTAGATAGCAGGGACCCCGCCTGGCGTGTAGGATAATGACCAATGATAGCACACATCAGAGATCACTCCTATCACTCCCATGATACTCCCACAAACATTGATGGTCAGAGCCACCACAAAAAATCCGGCAAATACTGGATGGATGTATTCCTTGAAAGAGTGGAGCGCTGTTTCTCCAGTGACAATGGTAAACCTGCCAAACACCTTGATCAGAAAATATGTGATGTAACAGGAAATGGCTATCGTCCACAAAAGATCCAAACCATAGTCAGCTCCGGCGTTGGACATAGCAGTAACACTTCCGGTACCAATATTGAGTCCTACCAGAAACAATCCCGGCAGGATGGATTTCATAAAGGTTTTAATCTTGCCCACTTGTTTGATCGATTAATGATTATTTGATTAGGAATAGCGTGGTTCTTCTTGGAGAAATACTCGTATTGATGGAGATACCGTCTCCCTTTGATTTAAATACCACCTCTTCTCCACTTATCAGCTCCTTGATGCTTTTAGCTCTGTTCCCGGAATTCGATATTTCCAGATCACCTTCAAAAGTCTCATTTGACAGATTCATTACGTACAGGAGGCGACCCTCTTTATGAGTGTGTTCGCGAATCATGAGATGGGTCTTATTTTGACCGTTTACAGTTGCCACAGATTTTACGCCAGCTTCACGGGCAATAGAAACGAGTACCTTGCCCGCTCCATCGTGACCATTGTAGTAGCTACCTCCAAGAGAAGTTGCACTGAGATAAGCACTTCCTTTATTTGATCTATTCTTAATCAAAGCCGGGGTCTGGACATCATCAAAGCTGGCAACCACTTCCCCGTTAGCAATCGGCTCGAGAAGCTCCTGATAATACAATCCTTCATACTCATGCTGATCACCGGCAATGGAACCGCTTATTGAAAAAGCTGTACTGGCTGAATAAATATCCAGTCGTCTGCCTCCAAACAAAGTATCCAAGCCATAACCAGGATTGATGGGGAAACCGAAATCGAACTCATCCATTACAAAGGAGTGTGCATCTGCTACCAGCACTCCGCCTTCTTTGACAAAACGCTTGAGCAACTCTGATACTTCTTTCCGGATCACCAACTGATAGGGTGCATATAGTACCTTATATTTCTTTAGTGTTTCCCAACTCAAAGGCATATCAGTCCTAATGATATCAACCTGAATGTTGGCATCAAACAAGGCTTTGTATGTGCCTTCAAAACTTTCTTGCATAAAGTAGTTCATCTTGCCAGCGCTACCAGGTCTCCCCACGGCTTCCTGAGACTTCTGTAGTGCTACTATATCATATAGAATACCTGCTTCGGATTGATTTAAACTTGCTTCATACAGCATTTTTCCATGCTCTTTCAGTACGGCTCCCACATCCTTCGCGGCTTCCCCACGTGGTGCCAACTCCCCGTTAGCAAGTGTCAGGCCACGACCAAAAGCTTGCTGACCTCTGTAAAAAGGGTCCCATTTCCAAAATACAATCCCTTTGCAATTATCAGCCAGGGCAATCCAGGACATCAGATGAATGTCATCATAGCTCATAAACTGGAACAGTCCCATTCCATTTTGCTGGTTGGTCTGAGCCTCCACCAGGAAGTATGGTTTATCACCAGCATCGGCTCTGGTCACATCATACATACAGCTATATTTCCAGTAAGGCATCGGCTCCTGCGTACGATTCATATACTTGTCAGGATAGAAGGAAATCCCCCAAATATCCGTGTATAGGGATATCTGACGGCCATCTACGGTCCACTGGCTATAATCCGTATTGTTCTCAACTGTACCTACAGTGTTGATCGTCACAAAGTGCTTCTTGTCGTATTTTCGAATGGTACTTCGAGCCCATTTAGCAATGTCTCCATTATTGGCATATCTAAATAAGTCCCAATCAATGGCCGCCATCGACGACTCCCAGTTTCGGCTCATAAGTGGTGTTATCTGATTCCAATCGCCATAATCTTCTGCCCAAACCCGATTCAAAGTTTGAAGGTCTCCATACTTTGATTGGAGCCACTGACGAAACTTGGGAATGGTGATCTCGTCAATAGAGTTATAATGAGCTTCATTCCACAGGTTGTAACCTACCAGAGACTTTCGGTTTCCATACCGGTTAGCTATACTTTCAAAGTAATCCTCAATGGAGTGCATCACTTCGGGATGCATGTATTTGACCTCCTCACTAGACCTGCCAACTTCTGGGAACTCCCTGATGGCATCATCCATTTCCACCCATTTCCAGGTTGGTAAATACGCTCTATGTGTAGACTTGAGCATGATCGGCATCAAGTTCAACTGGTTCTCTTCAAGCTGATCTACAAGGTAATCTGTCCTTTTCCATGATTGAGTCTTGGTCTTTGCATCCCACTGTCCGAAAGGAAAAGGCATCACCAGGTTAAAATTGGCCTTATTAATATTCGCCATATCCTGATCCACAGCCTTGAAGAAATCTTTATCGGTAGCGTATTCATCATGAAAGATGTTGTAAACCGTACCATAGACAATAGTTTCAGGCATTTGCACCTGTGCCATAGTGTTCTGGTAGCAGAGCAAGAGGCATACCAATAGCATCAGAATACTCGCTTTTTGCTTCGCTGATTTATAGTTCATATTCATCCTTTTTTCACCTGATTAAAGTCCCAACCTTGCTCTTTACAAATCACTTTGACGTGTGATTCCCAGGTGGGTTCATCCTCATTGCGGATGCCTCCAAAGCAGTCTATAGCCAGATACTTCACCTCTTCGCCTCGATCAGCGACTATAGAGTGCCAGGTTGATACCGGAATTCTCACCACATCTCCCGGTGATACTTCATATTCTTCTTCAACATTCTGACCAATCCGAAGTGTACCCGTACCATTCAGCACATAAAATACCTGCTCGGTATCATCATGCTTGTGAATTGGTGGAGCTTTCTCAGTTTCCAATACAACCATGAAAACTTCAGAAAACCGGGCCTCTGATCGATCCATGACAATGTCATTGATATGGGTGGGAAAATTATATCGTGTGTTATTTTCTGTTTTAAAAATATAGTCCATTGTACGTATTAAGAATTAAAATTTAGACATGAATATCTCATGAGAACATTTCAAAAACGAATATTCTCCTTAATCTATGTTAACAATCAGGTTTGTAAAAAAATGATCGGGATTACGTGATCATCACTCGACGGTTATGTCTTCTACCATTTCATACATATCAGGTAAGTCCGCACTGAACAACGTGTAAGAACTCTCATAGAAAGTCTGAAAATTTGCAGCAGAACTGTGATCGATCCATGGTCCATAAAAGTGGTGACCAGTGCGTAGTGGGTCATATTTATTTCTCCACATCACCACCATTCCCACTCCTTCACCTGCCAACGGTTTCAGTATCTCATTGGTCCAATACTCCGAGTACTCTTGTCCGCCATTCCTTACTCCTTCTATACCAGTCTCCGTGATTCCACAAGGTTTCATCTTTTCCTGTGAAAGTTTGGCAAGATTTTCGGCGTTTGTTGCCAGTGCGTTGGTATTTGTGCCATTGTAGCTATCCATCCCAATGAAATCCACATAGTCATCCCCAGGCCATCTGAAAAGTAAGCTACTTGTAGTGGCTGCAGCATCGAGCTGTGGTGATATCGCATAGATAAAGCTGTGCACTCCTTTCTCATCTTTCAAATAATCAATGGTGAATTTCCAGAAACTAATAAATTCATCTTCGGTAGTGCATGCCCTACCCCACCAGGACCATGTCTGCGTATGCTCATGGTATGGTCGGAAAATAATCGGGATCAACTTTCCATCATCATCCTTAAGATTATTGACAAAATCGGCCAGGTTATCCAGCCAGCCCTTGTACTTGACATTGACCTCACTACCAGTTTCGAGAATCTGCCTGACTACTGTCTGATCTGAATTGTCCCAGGAGTCACCTCCTGTGAGAGGGTTGTTAATGTGTAAGCAAGCTGTGATGACCTCACCCCTTCGTCTTGCATCCAGGATAGCCTGTCTGCGCTCTACGGTGGTAGCGGCATTGAGTGGCTGACCATTGTCCTTTCTGTCGTCCATGATCTGTGCAAAATCCACGCTAAATACTGCTGGATAATCTCCACAAACTTCTTTCACATCTGACCTGCCTGGTTCCGACACCCAATCTCTGCCGTAGATCAAACCATCGTGATGTCCGAACATAAAACCTTCTTCCTGAATGGCCCAAAGGTTGGCATACAAGGCCCTGGTCTCCTCGGTGGCCTGGTTATCTACAAGTGTTAGGGTCACTTTTTCCAATTCGTCTTTTTTCTCTTCAATGTGCGGCTCTTCCACATCCTCGCAACTCAAAATAAAAGAGCTAAGCAAGATGATACTGACAAATAATGCTCTCAACATAAAATAATTAGTTAAATGAAAGGAATAAGGGACATTAACCTCGTTTGACAAATTCAAGCCATCCTCAGAAAATGTCCTTATTCCTATTGTATGAAGAAGTAATCAATTATTGTTTAGTCACATCGATCCAATACCTTCTTGGCCGTCTTACAAACTTGTCATAATCAGAATAGATATTGTCCCAATCGTCTGTTCCACTCAAGCTAAACACAAAGGCCTGGTTTTCTGTAGTCTTACTTTTGTCATACCCCATATCCTCAGTACCAGCACCAATCAGCGTACCTGTAGTAGTGGAGCCATCAGAGAATGTGAAGTTGATATTTCCCGTGGTGTAATTACGCTCCCACTGACCTTCACCTGTGGGTATTTTTCGATAGAAATTGTTCACATCAGTCACTGGATCCCTGGTGAAAATAAAATCCGCATAGAGTCCATCATCTCCGGCATTATTGATCACTGTACCATAGGTATTACCTTCTTCGGTGAATCCACCAAACTCAAAGGTCAGCGTATTGTCAAGCTCTGCGCTCGGTCCATTGGTTTCATCCCAGAGCCAAGGTTTGTTCATCATAGGAATGACCGAAGCTCCGCCATATTCGGGACCTGTCCCTCCGTATACCACTACGTTTGTAATCGCATAGGTACCCACCAGAGTTTCCTCAAAAGGATCTACAGTAATAGTATATTCTCTGGTCTTTCCAGTAGGGGACGAAACCATCAACGTAGCACTGTTGGATGCATTATCAAAATTGAGTGTTTGGCCAGCCTCTACAGAGGACTCTCCTCCATAAGACAATGTAAGCTTCATGATTTTTATTGCACTGAAATCCTCAACAGCATATGTATTGATGGTAAACTCAATATTTCCGGTCTCAGTATTCACTCGTTCAATACTTGCTGTACCGACCTGATTTTCAAACTGAATATCAAGCACACTTCGCTCGTTATTCCATCCGCTTTCTTCCACATCATCCCATGGATCCTGAACACATGAGGTCATGGATACGATGACTATTGCTAATATGTATGTTATCTTTTTCATCTTTACCCTCTTTTAATCACCTAATCCTTTATTAAGATTTGTTTCAACTTGTGGCAGTGGATAGAAAGTTGTCTCTTCATCTGACAAACCAGCCGCATTCGGCACAACGCTCGCCACTCTTTTAAAGCGTCTCAAGTCATAGAGTCTGTTACCCTCAAATGACAGTTCCCACGCACGCTCTTGCCAGATAGCTTCTCTAAAGTCAATGACTGACAACCCTGGAGTTAAATCACCCAAACCAGCTCTGTTGCGAACAGTATTGATCTGATTATAACCTTCAGCAGTAGGCCCTACAGCCTCAGCATATGTCAGTGCGATATCTGTATATCTGATCAAAAATGGCTTGGTACTGGTTTTATCACCAATGAACTCAGGATCTATATACTTTCTTGAAAAAGGATACAACAACCCATTGTCTGGATAACTAGCGACCTCATTACCATTAGCGTCATATACAGCGTCAACCATAAGCAGGTTGCCTCTTATATCATCATCCTGAAAGGAGTTGTAAAAAGCATCGTTGGTAATGAACGCACTCCAGCCATCATGTGAAACCGTATAGCTGCCGTCTCCATCTGCCATATAGATATCTCCACCAGCCACATAAGGAATGAACAACTTCGAGATTTTCGAGTAGTCTCCTTCAATAGTACCAGATCGATCCATCGACATAATGAAGATATGCTCCGGTCCGTCAGCCTGATCTACATCATAAATATCAAGCAGATTATCATCAAAAGTATATTGAGATTGGTTGAAGAGAACTTCTCCTGAGAAGTAGGCAGCACTGTCGTACATAGCTGACACATCTCGGCTCATATCTGTATACTGAGGTACGCCATGCTCCTTAGCTGAAGCTATGAATATGTAAGCCTTCGCAGCAAGGGACTGAGCAGCTACTTTATCTGCACGTCCAAGACGCTGCTGAACACCCAATAGCTCTATTGCTTTTAGACAATCTGAAATTATGAGGTCATAAACCTCATCAATGCTACCAGCGATAGGCGCTGCAGTCTGATCTAAAGTCTGCACATAAGATGTGTGCATAGGCACTCGACCAAAGTTTCTAACCAGATTAAAGTAATTCCAAGCTCTTAGGAAATAAGCCTCACCCAAATAGCTGTTTTTGACGTCTTCATCAAATTGAGCCGCTGGTAATTGATCGAGTATGTAATTGCTTCGATTGATTGCTATATACGCATACTTAAAGAAATTTACCAGACTGGAATTCGTTGAAAAGTTCTGTACAGTCCATTCGTTCAGCTCATGTCGGTCTATAGATGCATCTTGTTTTGGGCCAGCCTCTTCCGTGGGCATATCTCCTACCAAAAAGACAGTTCTTGAATATTCTAAGAAGGTCAACGCATCGTAGGCATATGAGATCGCTGACTCTGCATCGCCTGGAGTATTCAGGAAGTTTTCTTCCGAATAAAATCCGTATGGCTCTTCCTCGAGACTACATGCACTCACAATAAGCAATGCAGTCGCTAATATTTGTATTTTGAATAATTTCATGATTCAGTGTTTTTTAGAATGAAAGATTTAAGCCCAATGTCCACTTTCTCAATCTTGGAATACCACCCCAGTAGCGACCGTCAAGGCCAACTTCAGGATCGTACCCCTCGAACTTCGTGAATGTGAATACATTGGATGCATTCATAAATATTCTTGCTGAAATATTTCCAGGCATACCAATCGTATAACCTAAGTTGAGGTTCTGAATTCTGACAAAGGATCCATCCTCGATCCACCAGTCTGAGAACCGGTTGAACCGACCATCTCGCAAGCTTGGAAATTCGTTAGTCGGATTATCAGGAGTCCATCTAAATGGTCTGTTATTTGGCTGATTAAATGCTTGAGTATTAATTACATCATTACCAAAAACACCATTTAAGAATATGCTAAAATCAAAATTCTTGTAAGAAGCACTTAGGTTCAAACTCGCTGTGAAATCAGGATTTGGGTCACCAATAACCGTCTTATCATTGTTGTCTATTACTCCATCGTCATTGATGTCCACATACTTATACTCTCCCGGATCAGCATCATCACCATCCAATCCTGCATCCAGACCTTCCTCCAGGGTTTGGACTATGCCGTCTGTCTTATATCCATAAAACACATTGACTGGCAAACCCACAGCCAATAGGTTAGGATTGTCACGGTACATCTCAATACTGTTGCCATAAAACTGATACAGCATTCCCGTATTTGGATCTATGGACAACCCAGATTGCTCAACGGTACCCAAATCGGTCACTTCATTCCTATTTCTTGAGTAAATTAGTGTGGTGTTTATGTTAAAATCTTCTTTTTGAACAACCCCTGCATCAATAGTTACTTCAAAACCCTTATTGGTAATTGATCCCTGATTGACAAGCATTCTGTCATATCCTGATGATAGTGGGAGAATTCTTGATTGGATCAAATCATGGGTATTCTTTACATAGTAGTCAAAAATCACCTTTACTCTATTACCCACAAAACCCATATCTGCTCCCAGGTTATACTGAGCGGTGGTTTCCCATCTTAAATCGGGATTAGGAATACCTCCCCATAACACCTCAATTCCGTCCTGTCCAGTGCGACCCACCTCTCTACCCGGTCCTATAGCCGTGATCCACTGGCCATTATTATAGTACTCAGACAGCCCAAATCGACTCAAAGTCTCATAGGGACTCAATCCCTGATTGCCCGAAATACCATAGCTTCCCCTGAACTTCAACTGATCAAACACGCCTAGTTGGCTTATAAAAGCCTCTTCATGCGCTTTCCAACTTATGGCTCCTGAAGGGAAAAAAGCCCATTTGTTATTCGAACCAAACTTGGAAGACCCATCAGCACGAGAAGTAAATGTCAGAAGGTACCTATTCTTTAAGGTATAGTTCAATCTGAAAATACCTGACATCAACGTACTTTCCTGAAAGCTATTGCTTACTTCATTCTGCTCCGGATTTCCTGATCCAATATTTTCATTTTGAAGGTTTGAATTGACAAAATCGAATGCACCAAGATTTGTCCCTCTGTATCGATCATTTTGATACGACCATCCGGTAGTTATTCCAAACGTATGGATGTCCAGTGTTTTGTTGAAATTCACAAAGGTTTCAGAGACGAGCGTTTGCTCCTGCCAATTTCTGATGTACCCTGCTCCATTGTTGTTTTGGCCGTTTAAGGTGTAAATTGGGGGGTCATACTGATCCTGCAAGGAACTACCAAACTTGTAGTTTAACCTTGAGGTTACCTTCACTGATGGGGCAATCTCCCATTCTGCATCTAAAAATGACAACACATCCAGAGTCTTGGTTTTATTCAGCCTGTTCTCTGTTAGGGCAATTGGATGATCAAAGTCATTGTTGTTGTAGCGATGATAAGTACCATCTTCATTATACACAGGTAACAGTGGATTTCGCCAATAGGCAAGGCCGCCATTATTGTTTCTATTGCCCCTATTTACAATGCTTGCTACAGTGACTTTCAAATCATCAAAAACCTGGTGACCAACATTTAGGTTCACATTGATTTTGGAATAGTCATCGTCTATAAAAACTCCTTGATCCGTGTAATAATTACCACTCAAATTGAAGGTAGTTGTGGGATTGGAGCTCGAAACGCTAAAAGTGGTGTTATTGGATACGGGTCTATCCCTGAATACAATTTCATCCCATTGTGTATTGTGTGGCCATTCTCCACTTTCTATCTCTGCTATGGATGGATAATAAATGCCGATGTTGTTTTCTGCACCGATATATTGTGGATTGAACCCGCCGTTAATTGCTGCCTCATTACTCAACCTGGCCATCAAAGCCGGATCTCTCCACAAATTCAAACGTGAAGAAAACTCAGAAAACGTGACTTGTTGCCGAACATTCACCGTGGTTTTCCCTGTCTTGGCTTTACGGGTAGTAATGATTATTACACCATTTGCACCTCTTGATCCATAAATAGCCGCCGCGGATGCGTCTTTTAAAATCTCGATCGACTGAATATCTGCTGGATTAATTTGGCTCAAACCACCGGCACCTCCCCACGGAAAACCATCGACCACTACCAAAGGAGAATTAGAACCGCGCAATGAACTCCCTCCACGAATTCTCACAGTAGCACCAGCTCCCGGGTCTTGAGATGAGTTGATCACTTGCAACCCTGCTGCCCTACCCTGTAGTATCCCTTCCACAGAATTGGCAGGAATATCTTCAACATCCTTCATGTCTACCTGAGTCACAGATCCTGTAAGGTCGCTTTTCTTCACCGAGCCATACCCCACTACCACTACTTCTTCCAGACTGGTAAAGTCCGGCTGCATGCGAACATCTATCACTGATCGACCCTCCAAGGGTACCTCTATGGTCTGAAAACCCACAAAGGACACAATAAGTATGCCCCCCTCGGAAACATTCAGCTGGTAATTGCCCTCCACATCAGAGATGGTACCATTGGTAGTCCCCTTCTCCAAAATGGTAGCTCCGGGCAAGGCATCGCCGTATTCGTCGGTGATTTTTCCGGAAACATCAGTTTGCTTATTGATGATCACCTCAATAGGCTCTGTTATTTGCCCCTTTGCTTTGCTTATACTAATCGTTTGATTCACCTGCCTGAAATGAACTCCAGTCTGTCCGGACACTTCCAACAGCAGGTCAGCAACTGCCGCACGCTTTCGGGAAAGCGATAAGTCCACATTTTCACCCAAACTTTTATCTGTATAGAAAAACCTGAAGTTGGTCTGTCTCTCAATGTCCTTCAGCACCTCATCTAGTGAGCCCTCAGGAACATTCAGCTTAATAAACACATCTTTGACACTCTTCACCTGTCCTGTCACCGAATCGGCCAGAATAGAGGACATGGTAAGCACCAGGACCATAAAAGTGTACATAGAATATTTAGTAACCATAATGATGGTTTGAAATATGTATTTCATATTTTTGTTAAGAGTTAATTGAACATTAGGTCAGATTGGCAATCATGAAAGCGACAACTTTCTGTCATGCTGATTTTGATGATTTCAACCGGGGATTTACCACAAGTCCCCGGACTTTTTAGAGAGTCATTTTTTCTTCATACGCATCATTTTTCGTTGAATTCAAGTTTCACTTTTTTGCCTTCCAGCTGATATCTGAAGCCAACCGAATGGCTGAGTATATCCAGGACATTGGACAAATATTCGTTCTTCTGGAAAGTACCAGAGCATTTGATAGAAGGTAAATCCCCGAAAGCCGATATATCTACTCCATACCAGCGCTCCAGCGTTTCTACTACTTCGTTCAGGTCGGTCTTGTCAAAGTACAGGACTCCTTCCTTCCAGTAGGTGACAGCCAGTAAATCTGCTTTCCCTTTGATAATAGATTGATCTGTTCCCAGTGCCGCTCTCTCTCCAGGAGTGAGGTAAACGATCTCATTGGAATTGTTTTTTTCTACTTTGACCTTTCCGGTGACCAGAGTTACTTCTGTTTGTTCGTTGTTATACGATCGTATATTGAAAGAAGTACCCAGAGCCGTAGTGGCCAGATGGCCGCTGTAAACGGTAAATGGTCGGGAGGCATCCTCTGTCACATCAAAGAAGGCCTCACCCTCCAGGTACACCTTACGCCCCTCAGCAAACTCATCAATGAAAGAAATGCTACTTTCGGAATTGAGGCTGACAATGGTGCCATCCGGGAGATACACTTTAGACTTTTGTCCGGCAGGGTTGGTCTTTACTACTCGAGCCATTGGCTCTGGAGTAGAAGTAGGGCCGGCTTGATTGTACAGAAGTACAGAAGAAACAGCCAAAATAAGCACAGCTGCTGCTACTTTCCACCACCTGTGCTGATTGCCCCTCTTAGGAGCTTGAATGTGACGCGATACCCCAAGGGTTCGTTCATTGTCTTTCTTAGATGCTAATTTCTTGTACAACTCATCCCCATTCCACTCAAACTCACTTTTCCCTTTGGCCTGCCAGAGTTTATCAATCTCTGCATACACCTCCTCTTCACTTTTTTCAGAAAGATACCATTCCAAAAAGTTCTCGGCTTCCTTTTGCGAAAGCTCTCCATCAAAGTATTTCCTGATTCGTGTGAGTCGATCCATTGTTTCTGGTTTACGCTACTATATAGCCTCAACTCACTCCTGATACTCACTGGTATTTTGATATTTACAATAAAATCATCAAAACAGATCAAACACTGAATTAAAAAACAATAAACACACTAATCTGATACAATTATTACAACATAAAGATCAAGCCCACTACTCCAGGGGCAACCACCTTCATCTCAATAAGCTTCTCTCTGAGCAATTTCGTGGCCCGATAAATCTGATTTTCAACGGTGCGGGTGGAGAGTTTGAGCCGCTCGGCGATCTCTTCATTGGTGAGATGCTCGAAGTTCTTCATCATGAAAACCTGCTTCTGTTTGGTAGGAAGCTCATCTATAGCCTTGCTGGACAATTCGTCCAGATCTGAAAAAATAACATATTCCTCAGTTTCATTGCTCTCACCTGGCCAATAAGTGATGGCATAGTGCTGAAAAGCCAGAAACCTGGCCCTCTTTCTGGATTGCTTAAATACGATAGACCGAACGATAGAAATGATGTAGGCATTGAAAGAAAGTGAACTATCAAGGTTCTCTCTGTTCCGCCATATTTTCATAAAAACATCCTGCACCACCCCTTCTGCATCTTCATGAAGAAGCCCCATCTTACGGCTGATGTTATATATTTTGCTGGCATACTTCTCATATAGCTTACTATAGGCATACTCGTCACCACCACGAAGACGTGTCACCAATTCGCTATCACTACCAAATTTCACAGAAAATGCCACCAGCTTTTAAGAAGATTAGGGTTTTACCCTCTAAGCTGGGGCATTTTTTTTCAATTTCAAAATCCCTTAAAACTGAATGTGAAATTTTGGATTCAACTTTCACTGTCAATTATTGAGGGCAAAACAAAAAACCATCGAGCTGACTGGCTCGATGGTTTTCATTACAAATAGACCAGTTGTTCTGCTTTCTCTGGCACCAAAAAAAAGATAAAAGCATACTGAAAGAAGCCAAGGATTAGTTTTTCCTATCATCTGAAAATTCTTAAAAAGATAGATCGGCACCAGCAAAGCATCTTCTACCCGAATAGTAAATGCTATCCTGTTATTCTGAAACCTGTTTGGGCACAATTATCTGATCAGCATCCACTTTAAAATCATAGCGATTCATCTTTCCATTCCAGATTTTTATTACAGGAACAATGCGGGTCCTTCTTGGAGTCACCTGATGCTCGCTGTAGTGTACGTGATATACATAATACAACTGGCCATCAGGCCCATTAAATAAATCTCCATGACCAGAACCATTTTCACCTACGATAGACCTATGCAAAATCGGGTTACCCTCATTTTTGATCCATGGCCCGTACGGTGAGTCTGCCACTGCATAACCCATAGCATAGTCAATGTTCATGAAGTGATTGGCCGAATAGAACAGATAGTATTTATCTTTTAGCTTAATCACCGTTGGACCTTCCATGATTGGATCTGATTCGTAATTGGGTGTTGCCTCCCAAGGCTCTGTCTGATCAAAACATTTGGTAAGTGTCTCTAGCTTGATCTCCCCGTTCTTTAGGTCAAATTCCGCTACCCACAGGAAGTTTCCATGGTCGAATCGAACATGATACAAATAATACTTACCATCATCATCTTTGAAAATGTAGGAATCAATATTTTTCTCCGAGCCATCGATTGGCCCTACTTCTCCCTGTCTAAACGGCCCCATCAGAGAATGGGATTTTGTTAATACCGTCTGCTCATTAGCTGTATGAGTCAGGTAGTACGTAGTGCCCTCTTTCAGTATCTGTGGAGCCCAAAATCCTTTGGTTCCGAACGTTTGATCTCCCTGATTCAAAATCATGTACAGTGAGTCCCCTTGATTGCCTGGTACCACCCAGTTTTTTAAGTCTTTGGAGGTCAACACCGAAAAACCAAGGGGTGGCCTATTCTTGGTTCCCACGAGATAGTAGGTATCTTTTTCCTGATAGATTGTTGGGTCCGCCAAAAAAATCTCTTGTCTATTTTGAGCTAGCAAGTGGCTTGTTGCCAGTAACATGATGGAATAAATGATGTATTTCATAATATCTCTGCTTAATTCCTATTGGTTAATCTTCCTTCTCAATTCCAAATTCATCGACGAGCTGATCATACTCCAACCTACTAATGGTTATCATACATCCGTGACGCACTTTTTCGGGAAGCGAGTATTTGTCCCAGTCAGCGAAAAAGGTATATCCCGACGCCTGGTACCAGGGGCCACTTAGACTATCAGCTATGGAAAGGCCGTAAGATACACCTGGGTACTGTTCATAATATAAGTACCATACTTCTCCATTTGGCGATGGGATCAGCATGGGTGCCTCTCTGAAATTAGGACTAATGGGATCTGATAGATTATCATATGGGCCCAATGGCGACTCAGAATTCGCTATGCGGATGGTTTTGCCAGTCACCCAATCCAAAGTTGGGTAACGCTCATCTTTAATAATCGTCCAGTATTTCCCTTCTGCCTTTCTTATGAATACATCAATGGTACCCATATCCCAAGGCAATAGTCTCTCAGGGTACGCCGAAAAGGTTTTCAGGTCTTTGGAGGTGACATAAAGTGTGCGCTGACTTGCCCAGTACCGCTCAGGATTCTCCTTTGTTCCTTCCTGATGTGGAGTATGCCAGGTCATTACATACTCACCGGAGGCCTCATCATAATAGAGCTTTGGAGCTCCTATCCGCTGCAGTGCTTGTGAGTATCCGGGGGTTTTCTTCAGTTCGGGTATATAAACACTATGTGTCTTCCAGGTGATCAGATTCTCCGAAACCCAGATATTGATCTCAGGAGAGGCATCGCTCCGGTTTCCAGCAATATAATAGCGCTCGTCATGTCCTTTGGTGATATCCGGGTGCCCTTTGTAGTCTTCAAATACACAATTACCATCGTTCAAGCGGTACCAGTGCAGACCATCGAAACTCACGGAGTAGTACAACCGACCATAATCCTCATGGGTCATGTGAGCAAAGAGATATGCTTCGTTAACGGGCTGTTCTCCCACCTCAACTTGCCCTGGTGGATCTGGCTGTTGTGCCAGAAGCGAAAAAGCACTTATGCCGATCAGCGCGACAACTGTCAGGTACTTCATTTTGGATAGATTAGTGAGGGTTAGCTGCCCTTGGGCCCAAAGGCTTTGGAGCAGCATCACCAACAAACAGGTGTTCTTTCTTGGTGTCATAGTTTGGGATTAATTAGCAGGTATTTCTTTATTGATTACTCGAGCCCATGTCAATGTAGCGTGGACCTTTCTGAAGGAGACGAGACTGGTGAAACCAAAAGGACCAAGACATACACTGAGCAGGTATTTTCTCATTTTTTTGATGGTTTGTGAGATAGATCAGGCGGACACACAACACCACCCCATTAATCTCCACTAGAGCTTACAGTAAGCTCTTTAATCAGGTCAACCTCTTCCTGACTGTATACAGAGCCATCCTTTCGGAAAATATCGTGAAACCAAACCTCCGGCTCCTCACCACTGGCTATCGGGGTATCCCAGGCATAAATGGTATTGGACTTGCCGGCCACCAATCCCCAGTTATATGCAGCAATGTTATGTGCTTTGAGCATCGGCATGATGTCGGCAAAAGTGCTATTTCTAGTCCTGGCCATGTATTCGGTACAGAGCATTGGTTTACCATACTGCTTCAGGGTATCAATCATTGCGGCATGATGAGCACTGTCTTCGTAATTGTGATAGGTGATCACATCCGAATTGGCCAACTGATACTTATTGAGGTCGGTAAGCGAGCTATTCCACACCCCAGCAGAAAGTGGCTGAGAGGGATTTACCTCACGCCCCCACTGAAAAATACTAGTCAAAAGTGGCATAGATCGATTGCCATAGCCAGAGTTGCCGGGTTCGTTATAGACATCCCAAAGTACAATGCGTTCATCATTAGCGAAATGCTTCATCACGTCCTTCACATAAGCTTCCAATTGCTTCGACAATTGAGGTTCGTCATAGATCAGCTGCCCGGGATCCTGCACCCAGCCCGAGTTATGTGTGCCCGTTTTTGGCTCGGGCTGCGGGCCAGCCGCATAGGTATTATTCCAGCAGTCGTCAAAAAAGACAAACATGGTGGCGATGCCATGGCCATCAGCTGTCTTTAAGTACTGTTCCATTCGGTTTTTAAAACCTTCCGGATCTTGCTCCCATGCCAGGTGATGCAGGTAGACCCGCATAGAGTTCATTCCAATATCCGCTGCCCAGCCGAGCTCATGATCTATGGTTTCCAGATCAAAAGACTCAGCCTGCCAGGTTTCCAATTGATTGATGGCCGAACTTGGGTTGAAATTAGCTCCCCGGAGCCAGCCCCACTTTTCATACCACTGATTGGCTTGTTTTTTTGACCAAACAGCTCTCACTACGGGCTTTTCGATTGATTCTTTAGATTGCTCTTTGGGCGTGCTACAGGCAAATACCACCAATATGGTGAGTAGAAACAGTAGGTTGGATGGTTTTGACTTTATCATATCTATTTGTTTATTCTGTTAATTTCAATGCAGACCAGGTATATGGCTGATCTGGCTTGTTACTGGATAAATTTTCGGTATATGCGGCGGTGGCTGATTGCTCGTGCAACTGTACATGGTAGCCAATACGCTGATCCATGATAGGCAGATCACCCAGTTCACCCCATGGAATTTTGGTTTCCAAGACATAACCTTCGCTGGTGGTTTGAGCAAATATGATTGTCTCAGAGTCGTTGACAGTTTTCCATAGCCCATGATCACCTATACTCCATTCCAATTCGCCATTGTGATAAAACCGAAAGGCATAAACACCCTCCGCCGGTGCTTCATAAGATCGATTTTGAGGGTCCAGATACAGAGAAATACCATCTGTACCACGTACCTCCTGGTCTTTGACTATGGTCCTGAGGTACAGATATTGCTCATCATAGGAGAATCTGAAACGAGCCTGAGTAGCTCCTCTCCCACCTATGAATACACTATCTGCAACTAGGAAATTTTCTGGGAAATCCTCATCAGATGACACAATTGCTTTAGGAACCTTAAGCACCGCTGGTATCACCACTCCTTTGATCATCCAGACCGCCATATTCGGACCAAAAGCATTGGTAGAGCCCAATGCAATCACCTCATGATCATTGATCACCCGAATGGAGTTCCAAAGACAGGTTTTTTCCGGGTTTTTGAAATAAAATGGCCTGCTCTTACGGCCAAATGACCAGGTATTCGCATCTCCAATGGCAACCACCATGTCTGACTGATCCCATTGGTTTCGTGCTCTGAACTCGTCGCTTTGATAAGACAACAACACCTCACCTCCTGGTAGCTGTTGGACATACGGCGCTCCAGCGTATTTGGTGCCTGCTATTCTGTTTTCACCCTCAAATAATGATTTTCGCGCTGAGGCCGACCCGCCAACAGGTGCTTGTGCCCAACTGCCATCTTCACTTTCGATGATCACAGGCTTAAATTCAGGGGCCAAAACACCATTATCTTCTATAGACATAACCAGCCGACCGTCGTTAAGGATCAGTGGTACAGGCATGCCGTCCCGGTGTCCACTCCTGAAACTGATAGTCTTTCCGTCAGACCATGTCAGCCCATCATCGGTGGAGCTAAACATAGTTATTTCCTGCTCGGCACTATTGGTATAAGGCCCTTCATTGGCGATGTACAACTGTATTTCACCATTTGGAAATTGGATCTGAGCGGGTTCCCAGCATCCATTTTCGAAAGCCGTGCCTGCCTGATAAACTTCTGTATAGACCGACCAGGTAACACCAAAATCCTGGCTCATCTTGATGCGTATTCCAAACCGGCTCCCAGTGGGTGCCTGAGCTCCCGGCCGCATGTTATAAGATACCATCACCGTACTATTTTGCAACTGGAGGATTTCCGGAACGGTGGCCAGGACTCCACCCTCGGGTGAAGCTATTACCACATCCTCACTCCAGGTTTCGCCCTCATCCCAACTCTTGCGACCATGTATATGACCTTCACTTTCGTAGACGACAAACCATGAATCATCCTCCAATACTGACATGCGGGCATAACCACCGTATCCTGAACCAGCTGGAGACAGCTGCTGCCGGGTGGAATAATCCCAGGCCAACCTAATCCCATGAGTAGACTCCTTACTACCCACCGATAGCTCGGGAATGGGTGCATCATTTTTGCAGGCTACTGAAGCCAGTAGAAGTAGAAAAAACGTACTTAATTGATAGTGCATAAGGAAAAATCAAAGACAGGGTAGCCACCGAACAGACCATGGCAAACGATCCGTTTCGGCGCTACCCTACTCTATGAGAGAGGATTCAGTGAAAATTAATATTCTGCGTGCTGATCCAGGTTCGGGTTGTTTTCTACATCCACCTGTGGAATGGGCAGTCGGTGAGACTTACCCACTACGAAATTGTTAAAATCGGGATCTCTGAGTGCAATAGCATCCACTCTCGCCTGGGTATTAAGATCACCCCATCGCTTCAGATCCATCCAGCGGGTACTTTCTCCACAAAGCTCCAGCACGCGCTCCACTTTTAGCCGCTCAAGGAAAAGGTCTTGGTCCACCCCAATGGCTGGATAAGCGGTGGCCAAAGGAAGCATATTAGCTCTGGCACGTACTTCATCTACATACTGATAGGCCTGCGCTGTATTTCCCAACTCATTGAGTACTTCAGCATACAAGAGCAGGATGTCTGCATAGCGGATCAGCCTCAGGTTTACCTGTGAGAAGTAATCCTCATTGTCTCGGTAATAATCCCGCTGATATTTCCTGAAGTAAGCATCATCAGGTCCCCACTGCCAGTCGCGACCATAGGTTTTGTCTCCGAAATCAGCCTCCAGCTCTGAATATATCGCAGAGTGTCTCAGTCTTTCATCCAAATTGCCATCCTGATCGAGTTCTTTCTTAAACTCATCCACTACCCAATGTCTTAACTGACCATCTGACCATCCAATGCCCCCAGGTGCAAAAAATTGCGCTCGGTTATTTCCCATACTGGCATTGGGTACTTCTCCATCACCTCCACCAAAATTGGCATCCGAAAACTGTATTTCGAATACGGATTCGGCGTTATTCTCATTGAGGTGGGTAAAGTTGTCTTTGAAGTTTGGTACCAATGAATACAGCCCGCTGCCCTCCCCTGTAAAGAAGTAATCAAGAGCAGTTTTGGCGTCATTCCACATATGCTGCTGCATATAGGTTTTGGCAATAAATGCCTGGGCCGCACCTTTGGTAGGTCTCCCTACATTGGTATCATCCCAGGAGGGCGGCAGCACGGCTAATGCTTCGGTCATGTCGGTCACTACCTGCTCCCATATCTCCGCCTGAGTTCTTTTTTCCGGCAGGTCTTCAGGGCTAGAAGGCTCTAAAACAATGGGTGCGTCCTCCCACAAATTGGCAATATTGAAGTAGTAAAACCCTCTAAAAAACTTGGCCTGAGCCAAAATCAATTGCTTCTCGGTCTCATCCATATCGATATCCGGCACGTTGGCCAACACCTGATTGCAACGATAGATAGCCTTATAGTGATCTCTCCAGGTCTGCACCTGTCCTTCCCAGAAGTTATAGTTGATATACTGAAAGCGTGTCCAATCCGCCAGCTCTATCCAGGGACTCTTGCTATAACCAATATCTGAGGTCAGGTCATATCGGAAATAAATCCACCTGCTCCAAAGTCCTGGCTTGTACTGCATGGCGTAGATGGCATTGACACCCAATCTGGCATCTTCGGCTGAGGCCCAAAACTGATCCTCGGTAAGCGTATTTGGATTTTTGACATCCAACAGGTCCTCATCACAGCTATAAAGTGTCAATCCGACCACTACTAGAAATATATATTTAAGATTTTTCATTTCGCTTTGATGTTTTATTTAAAATCCAAAATTCAGACCCATAGAAAAGGTTTTCACATTGGGAAAGGCCCCCAGGTCAAACCCTCGCTCATAAATGCCCGGGCCTCGAAACTCAGGATCCAGGCCACTGTACTTGGTGAGGGTGATCAAGTTTTGACCTGAGATTGATACCTGCGCTGTTTCGAACCCAATGCGCTCTACCCAGGCGCTGGGCAGGTTATAAGCCAGGCTGATGAACTTCATCCTCGCAAAATTTCCGTTCTCCAACCATCGATCCGTATCACCTCTAGAATTGAGGGTGGTCCCGTAATAGGCCCTGGGCACATCCGTATTGGGATTTTCAGGGGTCCAGGGTTTAATTCCGGCCGGGTAGTTGGAGTTGTCATCAAATCGTCCCATCAAAGACATGGGACCATTGTAGACGGTAGCTCCCAACGAACTAAACCATGTCATGGAAAACTCAAAGTTTTGGTACGACGCATTAAAGTTGAACCCAAGCTCTATATCCGCCCATGGATTGCCCATTACTACTTTATCGTCATTTGTAATCTGGCCGTCACCATTGTGATCTACGAAGCGGATATCGCCCGGCTGTGCTCCAGGCTGAATGATCTGACCGTCGGTCGTGTGTCCCTCTATATCCTGAGTGGTCTGAAATAGACCATCTGTCTCCAGCACGTACCACATCCCGATGGGTTGTCCCACTTCTGTCACGGTATTGCCTACGTAGATGTCATTTCTACCATAGCCCAGGCTGAGCACCTCATTTTTGATAGTAGTAACATTCAGCGTGGTGTTGTATTTGAATGCTTTCTCTGCTTCAGAGTAAGTCAGTGATAGCTCAAATCCTGAATTTTTCAGCGAGGCTGCATTTACAACAGGGTTGCCCCCATCGTTACCAGTGGTCAACGTGATTGGTGCCTCTGTGAGTACATCTTTGGTCTCGGAGATGTAATATTCAGCTGTAGCGGTAAGTTTGTTTTTCAACAAGCCAAGATCCAGGCCGAAGTTCTTCTGGGTCAGTGTTTCCCATCTCAAATTATTGTTGGCCAATCGGATATTTGTTCCACCTGGTTCTATGTGCTGATCCCGTCCCATGGCGATGGTCGGAAAAGTATTGATGGTCTGCTGATAATCCCAGTAGCCAATATTGCTACTCCCCAGCGTACCATAGTTTGCTCTTAGCTTCAGGTTGCTGATCAGGCTGCTATTGAAAAATGCCTCGTCGCTGATTCTCCATGCTGCTGCCAGGGATGGAAAGCTTGACCATCTGTTATCCTTGCTTAGTCTGGAAGTACCATCCTTTCTAAACACAGCATTCAGAATGTATTTATTGTCATAGGTATAGTTGATCCTACCCAGATACGAAATCAATACTGCCTCCTGTCTAAACCCTGTAACTACTGCCTGATCTCCCTGATCCAACACGGTATAGTACTGGCCTGTGGTCGGATTCTGAGGAAGGTTGCGCTTTACCCCTTCCATTCTGGCATATTTGTCATTTTGAAAGGTCTGTCCCAGTAGAACGTCAACCTGATGTTTGCCAAAATCCTTGTTGAAATTAAGGGTGTTTTCCACCAAAAGCGTACTTGATTCACCTCTATTCTCAATAGCTATGGAAGGATCATAAGGCTGATTCAGGGTCCAATTACCCTCCTTTCTCAGGAACTGATAATGATCATTGCTCCTTTCATAACCAATGTTTACCCGGTATTTGAGCGAGGGCAAAAACTGCAACTCAGACCAAACATTGCCGCGCACCCTGAAATTAGCATTGGTGCGGTCTTCCAGCTCAGCAATAGCAACTGGGTTGGTGCCAAATGTACGAGCACGTGCCTCATTCCCATAGCCATATCCACCAGGGTTGTTTTCATCATACACAGGAATGGTAGGCATCAATCTGATCACATCAAAGATTGGATTTCCTGACATTTCGTCTGCTTGAGCATTGGTGATAGCGATGTTTTCCCCAACACTAAAAATTCCTTTTTTCGCTGACGTATTCACCCTGAAGCTCATTCGCTCAAAGCCCGTGCTGATAACCGTGCCTTTGTTTTCGAAATAGTTGCCTGAGATCAGGTAGTTGCCATTGGGGCCGCCACCAGAAAAGGACAAGTTATAATCCTGAATTCTCCCTGACTGAAAGGCTTCATCCTGCCAATCGGTATCATTAGTCAGATCATGATCCTGTCTGGGTACGCCGGCATTGTCATAAGCCATATTATTGAGTTGGATATACTCATCACGATCTGCCAGCTCATACCTCGGGATCTGTTGTACCCCGGTTTTTCCCGAAAACTTGACCTGAAGTGGGCCTTCCCTCCCCTTTTTGGTAGTAATAATGATCACACCATTGGCCGCTCTGGATCCGTAAATAGCCGCTGCAGACGCATCCTTCAGAATCTGAATGGATTCGATATCGTTGGGATTGAAGTCACGGTTGGCCGTGGTGATCATCCCGTCAATTACGTACAGTGGAGGCTGATTGCTGAAGTTACTCAGCCCACGAATTTGAATTTGAGCTTCGCTACCCGGCTGGCCTCCTCCTCTGATATTTACGCCAGTGGCAAGTCCCTGCATAGCTTCCGCTACAGTGGTAGCTTGTCTCTTTTGCAACTCTTCAGTATCAACTACGGACACTGCCCCTGTTAAATCTGCTTTCTTTTGCTCTCCGTAACCGATCACCACTACCTCCTGCAAACTTGTGTAATCAGGCTCCAGCGTGATGTCAAAATTAGTACGATCACCCACCGTAACCTCCTGGGTATGATAGCCTACAAATGAGATAAGCAAGCTGGCTTCCTCTGACACTTCGATCTTAAACTGTCCGTCAATGTCAGTGATGGTACCATTGGTAGTGCCTTTTTCTACAATAGTAGCACCAGGCAATCCTTCTTCATTCTCGTCAATAACCCGTCCGGAAATCTCTCGTTTGACATACACCACTTCTGACACTACCGGCAGCTTCTCTGCCTCATTTACCTTCTTGATGGTAATGGTCTCATTGATCCGCCTGAGTGAAACCCGTGCCTGCACGGAGATTTCTTTCAGCAGATCATCCATATTCCACTTACCTGTTGTTAGGTAAATACTTTTGTCCTTTAACTCCCTTTTGGAGTACGCAAAGGAAAACTCACTGGAACCTTCGATCTCTTCCAAAAGATCAATGAGTCTCTTCCCTTCGTAATTCAATTCGAAGCTGATCTCGCTCAGGTATTTACGCTGAGCGGAGGTCTCATATGCAAACGCCATGGTGAGCGAATAGCACATGATAATCGCATAAATCGCAATTTTGGACATGCGAATGATTAATTTTTGTAATTTTGCATGCATAGAGTTTTTGTTTAAGTCAGAAACTTTTCCGAGAGCTGAGAACCTTTCCCCAAAGTCCTCTCAGCTTTCTTTTTTTATATATTAGGTTTACTTGATAATTACTTTTTTTCCATCTATTTCATATTCAAAATCATAAGCATAGGATAAGCTCTCCAAAACGGCTTTCAGTGTCGGATTTTTATATCGAGCAGTAAAAGCCTTTTTGTAATCCAGTTCGCGCTTAATCTCAAACTTCACATCATACCACCTGGAAAGTTCCTTGATAATATCCTTAATACCCCGATCTTCAAAAATCAGTGCCTGATCCATCCAGCCGAAAACCTGTTGGCTGTCCTCTATCCTCTTTTTGTCAAAGAAATTGTTCCCCGTGGTGTACACGACCATTTCGTCAGGCACCAACACCACATCTGATTCAGAAAACGAACTTTCTACCGAGACGCTACCAGTTTTCACGGCTACTTCTATCTGCTCAGCATCTGGATATGAGCGCACATTGAACGAAGTTCCTAGCACCTGCACATTTACTTCGCCGGATTTGATTTTGAAAGGCCGTGACTCATCCCTTGCCACATCAAAAAAGGCCTCCCCTACCAAAGTAACTTCCCGTTTGCTCTCAGAGAAGACCTTAGGATAAGAGAGCATACTTCCAGAATTCAGTTTTACTATGGTGCCATCCGATAGCTCAAAGGTCAGTTTCTGACCATTGGCCGCTTCTTTCTCTATCTGAACCTCCTGCGTGGCTACATGGCTGGTTTCAGCCGAGTTGGTAGCATCCCACACAAGATAGAGTCCAATTCCCAAAACCATGACTGCCGCCACCCTGATCAGATAGTCAAAAGCTCCAAGCGATCTTTCTTTTGGCAACTCATGAGAGGGCGTAGCACTGTTGACAATGCGATCAAGCACGGCTGATTTTGAAGTGAGAATCTCGTCAGCCGACAATTTCCAATCTGCCACAATGTTCTCAAACACTTTGCGATTGAGAGCGTCCTCCTCCAGCCAAGACTTGAGCTTCACCTCCTCCTCTCGGGTGAGATCGTTTATTAGATATTTTGAAATAAGGTGCTCCATTGTATTTTAATCCTTACACCTAGAAGAGTCAATTCACCGTGGAAATACTGACGAGATTGCAAACAAATACAATCTAAACACCACATAACCCAATACACTATTACATTTCATAATGAAAGGCTTATTCTGTTAAAAATATTAAAACAAAGGGTTTTACTAAAGCTGAGCCAACAGGGTGCTAATGACGAGGGCTGATAAGGAACCAATGCTTGTGAAGAAGTGGTAGTTTTTATCAGATTCCTTAAAGTGTTCCCGTAGTCCTTCTTTGATTTTTCGGAGCGCTAAATGCAAGTGGCTCTCCACTGTGCGTTTGGAGATCCCCAGCTCATCTGCAATCTGTTGATTGGTGTAGCCCTTGTTTTTGGCCAGGTCATACACCACCCGATTGTGCAGCGACAAATCGGAAAGAATGGTAGTCACCAACTCATCCAATTCCTTGCCTAAGAGGAGGTTTTCAGGGTCCACGGCATCTGAGATCTGCAGAGTTTCATCATAATTGGAATAAGAGAAACGTCGCAAATCTTTGGAAGCCATGCGTATGGCCAAATGCTTTACGGAGACGTGCAGATAAGAGCCTAACTCCTGTATATTGGAATAATCCGGACGCTTGTTCCAGATGTTGAGAAAGACTTCTGATACAACATCCTCGGCGAGTTGCTTGTCCTTGGTGATCGAAAACGCATACCTAAAGAGACGTTCGAAGTTGGCTTCATAGACCTCTTCGAACCATCCCTTGAATGAATCCTCATCAGAAAGCTTCCGTATGTTCGTTTTCTTTGTCAAAAGAGTTGATTATGAACCTCTCAAAACTCCGGGATTTTGATCCACTTGTTTTGAATTCAATCGGAAAAATAAGAAAGATTATTAGAAATTTATCACTGATTTGAAAATTACCCCACCTGACACCTAGCTGATTTAGGTGGATAAATGACATGCTCCCAGTGTGATACACTGGGGTGTGCCCATAAAAAAAGCATGGGTAACGGAGCTGATGCTCCGTTACCCATGCCCTCATTCAAATATCTGTTAATGACTTACTTATGCCATAAATTCTCAATCTCTTCCAGGCTCTTGCCTTTGGTTTCGGGGACAAACTTCCATACAAACCATGCAGCGATGAAGCCAATGATTCCATAAATCCAGTAAGCAAAACCATGATTGAATTTTTCCACCAACCAGGAATTGTTATTCATCATCGGGAAAGTCTGTGAAACCACAAAGTTGGAAATCCACTGAGCGGCTACCGCGAAAGCCATGGCCTTGTCTCGGATGGTATTGGGGAAAATCTCTGAAAGTAATACCCAAGTAACAGGCCCCCAGGAGATGGCAAAAGCAGCTACATAAAGCATCATAAACACCAAAGAGCCCACACCCATGGCATCCATAGAGAAGGTAAGTCCAAGCCCCACCATGCTGACACCCATCGCCAGACCTCCTATGATCTGGAGTGGCTTTCTGCCGAGCTTATCTACCAACAATATGGCAATGACCGTGAATAACAAATTGACGGCACCCACCACGATGGTCTGGAGCAATGCCGCATTGGTGCCGGAGCCTGCATTCTTGAAAATTTCCGGTGCATAATAAAGAACGACATTGATCCCGACAAACTGCTGAAACATGGACAACAGCAAGCCAATGAAAATAACCACAAAACCGAACGACCAAAGCGCACTGCTCTTGTTGAGGTTTATAGCATCTTTGATTTCTTTAAAAACCTCGTTGGCAATCTTTTCTCCATTGATGTTTTTCAGGATCTGTAACGAATCTTCATACTTTCCCCTCAGGGCCAGCCATCTTGGACTTTTAGGAATGGTGAAAAGAAAGGTGATAAACAAGGTAGCAGGAATCAGTTCAGAAGCAAACATCCATCTCCAACCAATCCTTTCCAGCCACTGATCGTCCCCTTGAAGGGAGATGTAGTAGTTGACAAAATAAACCACCAGCATCCCGAAGATGATGGCAAACTGATTCCAGGAAACGAAAAATCCACGCTTATCAGCCGGAGACACCTCGGCCAGGTACATAGGTGAAAGCATAGAGGCAATACCCACACCAAGCCCACCGATGATCCTATAGACCACAAAATGGGTTAGAAAAGTATGGTCACCATCTCCTATAGCCCTGAAACCTAACTCAGGAACGGCAGAGCCCAGTGCCGAGATGGCAAACAATCCGGCGGCCAGCATCAATCCGCCTCTCCTTCCTAGTCTGTGGGCAATGAGTCCGCCTATGGCCCCGCCAATGATACATCCTATCAAAGCGCTGGAGACTGCAAAGCCAAGCAGAGAGTTGGACGAGAGCTCATCTAATCCCCGCGGATCCACAAAAAAAGCCTGCAGTGAACCCACGGTACCAGAGATCACAGCTGTGTCATAGCCAAAGAGCAACCCTCCGAGGGTTGCCACAAGTGCTATCGACTTGATATTTGTTTTAGGTCTTTCTGTCATTATTAAATTCTGTTAGGTTTCTACTCTTTCGCTGGGAATCAAAAAATGCATAGATCTGGTTTCTTCCACCTACTCACATGCGCACATGCCCAACACCCTCTAAAATAGCTCGCTCATAGGAAAGAAGCTGCCATCATTCAATTAAGCGCATAACCAAATGACCAATGAGCCCCAAATTAGAGACATATTAATCCTTTGATCGTTCATATTCAGATCTTTTACAATCATGTCCGTCTCACTAAAAGAAAAGGATGGAGGTTTAATCCACCCTTTTCGAGAAGTATGAAGAAGGGTCTTTAAAATTTTCTTGACAGAATATCCTCAGACACCACTAAAGGCACTGAACCCACCATCCACTGGCAACACCACACCTGTGATAAAACTGGCAGAATCCGAACACAAAAACTGCACGGCTCCAGCAAGCTCCCTGATCTCGCCAAACCTACCCATGGGCGTTTTGTTGATGACCTTTTTGCTTCTGTCCGTCAATGACCCATCAGGATTGAGCAACAGCTCTCTATTCTGATCTCCTATAAAAAATCCGGGAGCTATCGCATTCACACGCACTTTATCCCCATATTTTCTGGCCAGCTCACAAGCCATCCACCTTGTGAAGGTATTTACACCAGACTTAGCAATAGAGTATCCAAGCACTCTGGTAATAGCCGAATAAGTGGCCATAGAGGAAATATTAATGATACTTCCTGACCCGTTTTCAGCAATGGACCTACCAAAAACCAACGAAGGGTAAACAGTCCCTTTCAGGTTGAGATCCATGGCCTGGTCAATGGCCTCAATTTTCAAATCAAAAATCTGCTGATCATGAGACTGAGTTGCTCCGGGAATATTACCCCCGGCGGCATTGATCAGAATATCAATCCTGCCGAACTCATCCAGAATGAGCTTATTGGTTTCTTCCAACTCCTTAACATTCAACACATCACAGACCCGCCCCATCACATCCGGGGTGATTTTCTTAAGTTCCGCTACACGTTGGTCTATTTTGGTTTGGTCCCGGTTTAGAATAACAAGCTTACATTTGGCCTCAGCCAGACTTCTCGCCAGCGTACTCCCGATCACCCCGGCTCCTCCGGTAATTATTACTACTTTCCCTGATAAGTCAAATAAATTCATTATTTGGTTGATACGATTTTAAAGAATTGTGTTCTATTCATGAGACCAATATTTTAAGATTGGAAATTCAACACCTGCAGAAACACGCAAGATATCCCCTTTCCATGTTTCATTCGATAAACAAAAGTTTAGATGCTCTCTTTTTACCTAAAAAAATAGGAACTCAACAGTTGTCTGCTTAAAATACTCAACAATACACCTTCTGTAACACAATTGATTGCCTTATATGTGACCCAATATTGGTTTTCAATATCATTTTCGAAAGGTATAATACTTTTTTGAATTACGCAATCGGTTGTGTAATTTAATCGTACAATTAAGCACAATGAATCCCCACAACCGTTTTTTTGCTATCTTTAGGTGTTTGAAATTATGATATTTTTGGATGGAAATTCCACGCGATGAAGAAGAATAACAAAGAGATAACCATATATGACATTGCCAAAGAACTGAATGTGTCACCGTCCACCGTATCCCGGGCCCTCAAAGATCACCACAGCATCGGAAAAAAGACTAAAAAAGCCGTTCTCAAACTCGCTCAAGAGCGGGGCTACCAACCCAACACCATTGCCGCGAGCCTCCGGAGCAACAAAACCACCACTATTGGAGTCATCATCTCCTGGATCAACAAGCCTTTTATCTCCTCAATGATCAGCGGTGTAGAAATAGCTGCCAACAAAGCAGGCTACAATGTAATCATTTCACAATCACATGATAATTATGAACATGAAGTAGCCAACGCTCAGGCGCTTTTTGCCAGCCGTATACAGGGACTAGTGGTGTCTTTGGCAATGGAAACTACCAACTATGACCACTTTCAGCAGTTTGTGCAGAAGAATATCCCACTGGTTTTTGTAGACAGGGTAACGGAGGAACTTAACGCTGACAAGGTGATTATTGACAACTTTTTGGCCGGATTCAAAGCTACGGAACACTTGATTCAGGAAGGATGCAAAAGAATTGCCCATATTGGAGGTGCCCAGCACAGAAATGTATACCGTGAGCGAAGGGAAGGCTACCTGGCAGCATTAAAACAATACAATATGGAAATCAATGAAGATTACATCATAGAAAACCCAGCACTGAGTTCGGAGGAAGGTCATAGGGAAAGTGAATACCTGATGAATCTACCCAACAGACCAGATGGCGTTTTTTGCGCCAATGATACCTCGGCTGTAAGCGTAATCCAATATGCAAGAAAAGCAGGGATCAAGGTGCCACAGGAGCTGGCCGTTATCGGGTTTAACAATGATCCGGTCACAACCATTATAGACCCCCCGCTCTCCACAGTAACCCACCCAGCCATAGAAATGGGCAAATTAGCAGCCATGCAAGTACTAGGGTATAAGGAACACAAAGAAATCGTCAGGTCCCAAACCATCGTACTGGAGACCGAACTTTTAATCAGAGAGTCTTCTTCAAGGAAAAAGTATCACCCCACTCCAATCGTTTAATTCCACAGAGATCTTCCCTTAAATCAAGCAAAAAAATCAATCGGTTGCTTGATGATATTTATGTTTCACCTACACATACAAACCTTTATCAACTTATTTTATATATTTAAAAAATCAATCGATTGACTAGCGTGAGGGCCAGCATGAATCTTCCCTTATGCCACAAAGAAATTCACACTTACGAATGGCAGGAAACCAACAATTACCTTTGAAACAAGGTCCTTTCAATGCACATATTCTCTGGCAGCATTGGTCTGTCTTTCCATGCCCCATCCTGATAGCCCTTGCCAACAACAGTAATCCAAGCTACAAGTACCAACCTAATTGATATGAAAAAAAATAGCAATATAAAGTTGCACATCACAATCTTTCTGGCCTTTGCCACTTTGATCCTGTCTTGTGACAAAAAGCAAAACAACCACCTCAAACTGAACGATCAGGAGTACTTCCAAAGTCGTGGGCTTAATGTACTTGTCTACACCAGCTGGTACAATGGGCTCTTCAGTGATGAGAAAAAAAGTGGTATCGAACTGATTCACCATGAAGTGCGAACAGCCACCAACGGCGATGTTCGCCTGGGGCCTACCCCAGAGCAATGGGACCCGATCCCAACGTTCAGGGAACGCAAAGTAGATCATGAAAATGGGACAATTGAAGCATTTCTGCACTATCCGGCGTTCAACTTCGAATACAGCGTGAAAGTAAGTCAGGAAGGCCCTTCTGTAAACATTAGCGTCAACCTTAAAAATCCAGTTCCCGAGGAACTGATTGGCAAAGCCGGATTCAACCTGGAGTTTATCCCTCCCGCCTATTTTGAAAAAGGATACCTCATGGATGAAAAGAGTGGCACCTTCCCTCTCTACCCGAGTAGCAGCATGGAAATCAAAAATGGAGTGGTCGATCCTTTGCCACTGGCAACGGGCAGCAGCCTGGTACTTTCACCCGAAGATCCAAAAACCAGGGTAGCCATCAATTCAAGAATGGGCGATCTGGCCCTTTACGATGGACGCGATAAAGCGCAGAATGGGTGGTTTGTAGTAAGATCACTCCTACCAGCGGCTAAAACAGGGAAAGTATTAGAATGGACATTGGAAGCCAACACCATTCCTGGGTGGACCAGACCTCCGGTAATTGGTCATTCACAACAAGGGTATCACCCTGATCAGCCAAAAAAGGCAGTAGTCGAACTGGATAGAAATGACCAGTCCACCTCATCAGCCAAGCTCATCAAAATAGCAGGAGATGGCAGTGAAGAAATCGTCATCGGAAAAGCACTCACTCAGTGGGGCGCCTACCTCCGTTACAATTACGGAACTTTTGACTTCACCGAAATAAAAGAGAACGGCCTGTATGTCATCGAAGCTGGAAACACCCGAACGGAAGCATTCAAAATCTCTGCCGATGTATATGGCACTGCCTGGCAACCTACCCTGGATATTTTCTTTCCAGTACAGATGGATCACATGTTTGTGAACGAAGCCTACAGAGTATGGCATGGAAAATCACACATGGATGATGCTCTTCAAGCACCTGTGGACTGGGTGCACTTTGACCTCTATGCCCAGGGGCCTACTACAGACACTCCATACCAACCAGGTGAGCACATTCCGGGGTTGGACATTGGCGGATGGTATGATGCCGGGGATTTTGACATTCGTACTCAGACCCAGTGCTATGTTGTACAAAACCTTGTCAATACCTGGGAGGCATTCGGTTTGGATCGTGACCAGACCTCTATAGATCAAACCCTACAGTACGTAGACATTCACAAACCTGACGGGAAAGCAGATTTACTGCAGCAAATAGAGCATGGAACCCTGGCATTAATTGCGCAACACCGGGCTGTAGGACATGCCATTCACGGGATAGTGGCCGCCCATCTTTCTCAATATACACACCTGGGTGATGGCGTGACCAAAACAGACAACCTTATCTATACACCCCGGCTGGACAGTTTTAAGACTGACGGTTTCAGAAGTGGCACATTTGATGACAGATGGGCATTTACCAGCCGCACCACTCCGCTCAACTACCGCTCAATAGCCGCCCTGGCTGCCGCCAGTAGGGCACTGAAAGGATATAATGATGCGCTGGCAGATGAGTGCCTCACCACGGCTATCAATGTCTGGAAGGAGGAGCATGCCAAAGAGCCGGATCTTTTTCACCATGGAAATACTACGGGTGGAGCATTGGATGATGAAGAGCTTAAAGCAGCCACCCAATTACTTCTCAGCACACGAGACCCACAGTATGCCAAACGGATTTCGGAACTATGGCCTACCATCGATAGGAATTTTGGACAGCATGCCTCCAGAATAGCTGCAGTACTTCACCTACTGGATGATGACCTTAAAAACAAAATACCACAACGGGTAGCTCAGTACAAAATATGGATGGACTCTATCGAAACTCAGAATCCATACGGTGTTCCGGTAACCACGGGAGGTTGGGCTGGTTCGGGTGCAGTAGTGGGTTTTGGAATCACCGCTTATGATTTACATCAGGCCTTCCCTGATATCATTGGATCTGAATATGCATTTAAAGCACTCAACTATCTATACGGAAATCACCCCGGTTCAGACATCTCGTTGGTATCGGGGGTAGGCACCAAATCCAAGAAAGTAGCTTATGGAAACAACCGTGCAGATTACTCTTTTATAGCCGGGGGTGTAGTCCCCGGAGTGCTGATCTTACCTCCTGATTTTCCTGAAAACAAGGAAGATTGGCCCTTTCTCTGGGGAGAAAATGAGTACGTCGTTTCTGTGGCTTCCGCATATCTCTACCTGGCAAATGCTGCCGACCATTTGTCAAACAAAAAGAATCAATACTAAGGATGAAAAGTAAATACACGGCACTGACTGTCACCCTATTAATGGGCTTATCAGCGGGCGCTCAGGTTGATGAAAATTATGAAGTAGCCACATGGCATGGTTTTAAAACCTCCGCAGTGAGCTACACATTTGATGACAACACTAGCAATCAGTTGCCTGTGGCTCTGCCACTATTTGACCAATATGGCTTCAAGGTCACCCTGTACACGGTGACTAACTGGGGTCCTGATTGGACTGCCCTGCAGAAAGCTTCGGATAATGGTCACGAAGTGGCCAGCCACACCATTTCTCATCCCAGACTCCCGAGTATTAGCGCAGAGGAGCAAGAGGCACAACTACAACAATCACAAAGTACCATAAGATCCAATGTGCAGGGTGCGGAAGTGCTCACCCTTGCTTACCCCAATTGTAACATTGGAGATTTGGCCACCATTGAGAAATACTACATCGCAGGCAGGGTTTGCAGTGGGCAAATCATCTCTGCGAAGCCTGGTGATTACTATAGATTGAGCTCAATGATCGTTGGCTCACAGGGTGAAGTCAACAGTACGTCGGCATTTCAAACGAAAGTAGAATTGGCTAAATCCTCAGGGGGATGGGCGGTCTTTCTCATCCATGGCGTTGACAATGATGGTGGGTACTCACCAGTGGCTTCTTCTGTACTTAGCGAGCATGTAGATTTTATGAATGCCAACAGTGATGATTACTGGATAGGTACATTTGCTGAAGTAGTCAAATACATCAAAGAGCGCGAATCAATAAGTATTTCAGAGTCTGCCATTACGGCTGACTCGCTGAAGGTCACCATTTCTGATGGTCTGGAAGATGCCCTATATAATCAGGCCGTTTCTATCAGACGAAAGCTCCCTGTCAATTGGAGCACCGCCAGCGTATATATAGACGGTGCTGCTATTGAATCAGACGTGCAATCGGAAAATGGCATTTCATATGTGGTATTTGATGCCGTACCAGATCAAGGAGTGATCACAATAGGAAGTGCTGGTGGGCCGGCAATAGCACTGGCCACACCCAATGACATCCCTCCGGTTGCATTTCACCCCAACCCATTCAGCGACACCATACAAATCAAGTCTGGTGGTTCCTTCAAATATTCTATTTATTCCCTAACCGGCCAGCAACTCAGCTCCGGTGAGGGGAATAATTCCATTTTCGTAGGCAAAAGCCTACCTTCAGGCACTTATCTGGTTCGGGTAAACGATCATTCCAGTATCAGTCAATTCAAAATCGTGAAACAATAAGTCATTGATCATGCGCAAAGTATTAAAGTCTCTTCTCCTACCTCTTCTTTTACTCCTTTCACTCTGCACTACCGGACAGCTTCGGCTACCCCGGTTAGTCAGTGATGGGATGATCCTACAAAGAGGAGCTGATGTGAAAATATGGGGATGGGATACTCCCAATCAAGCCATCAATATTGATTTCAGAGACGTTACTTACCTGGCTAAAACCACTCCTGAAGGAACCTGGGAGATAAAGCTCCCCTCACTGGAAGCGGGAGGCCCCTACCAAATGACGATTTCAGGCTCAGAGGTAATCACCCTGGAAGACATCCTCATTGGTGATGTGTGGATATGCTCGGGCCAGTCCAATATGGAACTCACCATGCAAAGAGCCAGTCCTATCTATGCTCAGGAGATTGCTACTGCCGAGAATCCTTTGATCCGTCAGTTTAACGTATCGACCAGGTATGATTTCCGAAGCCCTCAATCCGACTTTGAGAAGGGTGAGTGGGTGAAAGCCACCCCGGAAACTGTCCTGAGTTTTTCTGCTGTCGCCTACTTCTTTGCCCGTGACCTTTTTGAGAAGTACCAGGTACCGATAGGCCTCATCAATACCAGCCTGGGCGGATCTCCGGCGGAAGCATGGATGAGTGAAAAAACGCTCATGGAGTTTCCAAAGCACTTTGATGAGCTTCAGCGCTTCAAAGACGATGACCTGATCAATGAAATCCAAAACAGTGACAATGAGCGTATCGGCGCATGGTATAGCACCCTCTTGCAAAAAGATGCCGGCAATAAGAATACCCCCTGGAACACTCCTGACCTGAACACCGATGCCTGGCCATCGATGCCCATACCAGGATACTGGTCGGATCAGCCAATAGGCCCTGTCAACGGGGTGGTCTGGTTCAGAAAAGAAATCAACCTCCCACCCTCTATGAAGGATCAACCGGCAAAACTGCTGATGGGCAGAATCATAGATGCTGATTCGGTATTCGTCAATGGAGTATTCGTAGGAACTACCAGCTACCAGTACCCACCTCGCAGATATGAAGTGCCCGCCGGAGTACTCAGGGCTGGTAAAAACATCCTCACTGTGCGGGTGATCAACAGCAGCGGGAAAGGTGGATTTGTGCCAGATAAGCCCTACACCCTCACTGTTGGTCATAAGACCATCGACCTGACCGGCGATTGGAAATACCAATTGGGGGCCGAAACGGAACCGCTCGGCCCTCCTACTTTCATTCGGTGGAAGCCGGGTGGCCTGTACAATGGCATGCTCGCGCCGCTTTTTAATTACACCATTAAAGGGGCTATCTGGTATCAGGGTGAGTCCAATGCCAGCCGGGCCAAAGAATACAGAACCCTCTTTCCGGCCATGATTGCCGATTGGCGCACGCAATGGAATCAGGGTGATTTTCCCTTCCTTTTTGTGCAGCTAGCCAACTACATGGAAACCAAAGCCACCCCAGGCCCCAGCGACTGGGCCATGCTGCGCGAAGCCCAGCTACAGGCTCTATCGGTTCCCAATACTGCCATGGCAGTCATTACCGACATTGGGGAGTGGAACGACATTCACCCTCTCAATAAGAAAGATGTGGGTAACCGGCTGGCCCTGGCCGCAGCGAAACTCGCTTATGGAGATGATCTGGTCCATTCCGGCCCAGTGTATAAAGATTTTCAGATCAAAGGAAATAAGATGATTCTCACTTTTGAACATACTGGCAGCGGGCTCAAAATCAAAGGAGAAGAACTCAAGGGCTTTGCCATTGCCGGGAAGGATCAAGAATTCGTTTGGGCAAAAGCCAAAATAAAAGGTAATCAAATCACCGTCTGGAGTGCTGATATAAAAGAACCGGTGGCCGTACGCTATGCGTGGGCAGACAATCCAGATCAGGCCAACTTATACAATCAGGAGGGCCTGCCAGCTTCTCCTTTCCGTACTGACCAATGGGAGGAATAATCCCTTTTATCATAAAAACCTGAATAGACATGTTCTTTAATCGCCCAACGAATACACTGTACTTACTTTCTCTCCTTCTCATTGGCATGGGCTGTCAACCGCATGCCTCATACGAATTTCCATTTCAAAATCCCGAGCTAACCCTGGAAACCAGAGTGGATGATCTGGTCAGCAGGATGACACTGGAAGAAAAAGTAAGCCAAATGGTAAACGAAGCACCGGCCATTGAGCACCTTGGGATTCCTGAATACAACTGGTGGAACGAAGGACTGCATGGGGTGGCCAGAGCGGGCCTGGCCACGGTATTTCCTCAAGCCATAGGCCTGGGAGCCACCTGGGACGAAAGACATATGCTCAAGGTAGCTACGGCCATCTCCGATGAAGCACGTGCGAAACATCACAACTTTGCCAACCGTGGTAAAAGAAATCTCTACCAGGGACTCACCTTATGGTCCCCAAACATCAACATTTTCAGAGACCCCAGGTGGGGCCGCGGACAGGAAACCTACGGAGAAGACCCCTACCTCACAGGCAAAATGGCGGTACAATTCGTCCGTGGGCTGCAGGGCGACGATCCCACATATCTCAAAACGGTGGCTACGGTCAAGCACTTTGCCGTGCATAACGGACCTGAACCCGAGCGCCATGTCTTCAACGCCCAATCCAACTATCGTGACCTATGGGAGACCTATCTGCCCCAATTTGAGATGGCCATTCGTCAGGGCAAAGCCTACTCTGCCATGTGCGCCTACAACCGCTACAATGACGAAGCATGCTGCGGTAGCAGCACACTCATGACCGATATTCTAAGAAATGAAATAGGTTTTGATGGCTACATTGTTTCAGACTGTGGGGCTATTGAAGACATCTTTAAGCATCATCAGCTGGTGGCCACGCCTGAGGAAGCTGCTGCTCTGGCTGTCAAAACCGGTTGTGATCTCAATTGCGGACTTGGGGAAGCGGTTTTTCCTTACCTGGTGCAAGCGGTGGAGAAAGGACTGATTGATGAAAATACGATTGACACTTCAGTAAAGCGACTGTTTATGGCCCGTTTCAAACTGGGGATGTTTGATCCTGAGGAAAAAGTGCCCTTCGCCCAGATCCCCTACTCCGTGGTGGATAGCAAAGTACATCAGGCACTGGCCGATGAAACTGCCAGAAAGTCTATGGTGCTGCTGAAAAATGAACAGCAAACCCTCCCCCTCAGCAAGGATTTGAAAAAAGTAGCCGTCATAGGCCCGAATGCCAATCAATGGCTTATGCTCCTGGGCAACTATAATGGTGTACCGTCAGCACCCGTCACCCCGTGGGCTGGAATTCAACAAAAACTACCCAATGCAAGTGTCACGTTCGCTCAGGGCTGTGAACTTGCAGAGGGCATGCCGATGTTCTACACCATTCCCGGAGAAAACTTAAATAGCCTTAAGGCTTCTTTTTATAACAACCGCACCCTGCAAGGGGATCCCCTCTACAGTGAGTCATGGGACATGCTGGATGCCAACTGGAATGATCGCGCCCCACGTGAAGACATGGATGATGACAACTTCGGAGTACGTTGGGAAGGGCAGCTTTCTCCGTCCGTTTCAGGGTTCTACCAGCTTGGATTCATAGGCACTATGAATACTCAGCTTTACCTCAACGACAGCCTGGTGGCAAAAACCTCTTACCACTTTCGTGATGAATACGGTGACCCCCGTTTGAGAAAATCAGACCAGATCTGGCTGGAGGCCGAACAATCCTATGATTTGAAGCTGGAAGCCGGAGACTCTTATGCAGATGCCACTGTCCAACTTGTATGGGCCGCACCAAAACCCAACCTGAAAGCGGAAGCCCTGAAAGCAGCACAAGATGCCGAAGTGGTGATTTTGTGTATGGGACTAACCCCCAGAATGGAGGGCGAAGAAATGGACATCCAAATCGAAGGATTCAGGGGTGGTGACCGTACCACGCTTGAGCTTCCACAGACTCAGCAGGATTTGATCAGGTCCATTGAGAAACTGGGCAAGCCCACGGTTCTGATTCTTTTAAACGGCAGTGCACTGGCCATCAACTGGGAAAATGAAAACATACCCGCCATTCTGGAAGCCTGGTATCCGGGCCAATCAGCGGGAACTGCGATCGCTGATATTCTATTCGGAGACTACAACCCGGCAGGAAGACTCCCTGTCACCTTTTACAAATCAGCTGATGATCTGCCTCCCTTTGAAGATTACAATATGGCCGGCCATACCTACAGATATTTCCAAGGAGATCCCCTTTACCCGTTTGGGTATGGACTGAGCTATACTTCTTTTGAATATGGAGACCTTACCGTGAGTGAAGGAAATACCACCGACCAGGCCGTCAGCGTGCTGGTGAAAGTAACTAACACAGGTAAAGTTGCGGGAGAAGAAGTGGTTCAGGTTTATCTGTCAAATTTGAGCACCCAATTACCTACTCCGGCGCATTCACTGCAGGGTTTCGAGCGGGTGAGTCTGGAGCCGGGAGAGTCTAAGTTTATCCGATTCGTCCTTCCGCCAGCAGCCTTTCGGGTGATCGATGATCAAAATCAAAAGGTGGTGTTGCCCGGGAAGTATCAACTCTCCGTGGGTGGCGGGCAGCCGGGAGTAACCCTGCAAACCTCCAATATCTTATCAAAAACCATCAATCTGCAGTAAAACGCGGGCAGAACAGGGGTACTTGTTTAAAGAAGAACCTTCACCACCACTTTTTTCACATTGGACGCCACGCCCAAGCTGAGACCTGGCATGTGAATGTCTTGTGGAAAAAAGACCGTGAACATACCGGCAGTCACCCTTATTTTGTAGTCATACTTGCCAAAAAAATAGACATCCTTTTCGCTATTGTACGGCACAGTCGGCTGCTGGTCGCGCAGGGTGTCAATTCCCATCATTTCTTCACCTGCATAAATAAACTGTATATCAGCGTAGCGCTGATGAGCCTCTATCTTACAGTCGGCTTCCTGTTTGCTTTCATATTCCTGCACAGCTACTTTCAGGCGATCGCCATCCAGCTCATACTTGCCTGGAGCCACCTGACTAAAGTCTGTCGAAAGAAGGTGCTCAAACCCCTTTTTGAATCGCTCACCCAATGTGTAATAGCGCTCGCAGTTTGCTAATTGATCAATTATCATAACGAATACTTTGAGAGCGAATTAACGGCATTCGGACCTAAAAGACAAGTTGCTATTGACATCCTTTAGATGATACTAATTACCCTTGGGGAGCTTCTCCTGCAAGCCCTGCAACCAAAGGATCAGCTGAGCTGCTTCCGTGCTGTTATTGGTTTTATCCTCGGTATCGCTCCGCAATGACAGAGGAATGATTTTGTCCTGGTAAAAGGCATTAAATCCGTAAGCTCCAAAATCATTGCGATGTTGCTCAATGGTCTCCACGGGGCCTTTAGACGCAAGCCATATTTTGGCAATCTGACTGTCCAGCTCGGTTTTGGGAACCTGAAAGATCACGCTATCAAACTTGGAGATGTGAGGATCCAACCCTCCGGACAGCCATACTACGGAATCGGCATACGAACTCACCCGTACATTGCCGGCACCGTCTATGATCCAGTGGTTGTACTGAAAGCCCCAGGCGTGGTTGACACCAAAGTATTCAAAATAGGCTTGCTGTTCGTCCTGGTCCTCTTCACATGACCCCATGGCCACAAGCAAAATCATGAAATGTAAGAGTAATCTGGTCATCGCTCACAGTTTTTAATGGCGTGTAAATAAGACACGGGATTCAATAGAAAAGTTAAATAGCCAGAAAATGATCTTCAGGCAGGCATTTCTATAATTCGACAAAATAGTCTCACTACTCCTCTCTCCTTACTTTGATGGTCCAATAGGTGAGTGAATCGCCTGGAGTAGGAATATACTGATGTGGCACCATGGCTGGTATCATCACAAAATCTCCTGGCAGCAGGCTGCGCTTCGAAGGATTTTGGATCACCCCGCCAAGCCAGTCTCTGATGGGTGCAGCTCCACGTACCCGCTGATCACCAACGATGGAGTCTCCGGTGATCAGCACACCACTACCTGAGCGAATAATAGCCACATCATCCCATTGCTCATGAAGCTCTACCTCTCCCGGGCCTGTCCTGAGAATGACCAGAGACGGAGCTCCTTCATTGCTTCTGGACAATACCTCAGAAGCCACCATGACCGAGTCATTTTCTTTAAGGGCCAAAACTAGTTTGGCCTGAAGGAAGTCATCCTGTTCATCCACAGAATAGAAGGTTACAGAATCCTTGAGAACATCCTTCTCAACAGGAGCAGGTGCTTGCTGCTGCGCAGCACCTTCCTTTGATGACTGATCACAGGATATGAAACCCACGGCTAGGGTGAGCATTGAAATGACGATTGAATTTTTCATGAATGAAGAGACTTTGTACACCATCTATTTACATCAAATCTAAACATAAAGGCACACTCTTCTATCACAACCTACCCCACCGGCTTCATCCGCCAATAAGGGATGTCGCTCCTACGGAGCTACCCTGTGTTCTTAGGGTTCGCGCTGCTCACATCAGACACCGCTGGTGTCTGATCCACAGAAAACACCTTTTGAACCCAGATCAATCTGCTCCATAGGAGCGGAATGCTCTTAGATATAATTCCCAGCCGAATGAGCTGCGTAGCTGCGATATGTCTCAGCAGGGGAAAGAATTCAGAAAGTTACTTCCCAACCACTCCGAGCACCGCTTGATGGGCTGGTTTGGGAGCCAAAGATCTATCGAACAACAGCGGATAGTCTGTTCTACCACGCGCAGGCCAGTTGTTTTTCCAGGATTGCCCATCGTGCACTCCCCACAAAGTAACCCTCGTGATGATGTCTTGATGCTTATGAAACAGCTCGAAAAGGTCCGCATATCGCTGAGCCAAAGCCATCTGCACAGAATCAGGCAAGCCATTTTTGTATGGGTTTGCCTCTGCATTATTTTCAAAGCTGGCTGATAGATCGGCGCCTTCTACATTTCGTGGGTTGGGTAGCACTGTTATGTCGAGCTCGGTGATCATCACCTTTAGTCCTGCATTCCCAATTTTCAGAATACTGGCCTCGATTTCCTCCAAAGTAGGCCTCTCCAGACCCCAATGACCCTGCATCCCTATACCATCTATCCGCAAGCCCTTAGCTTTAATCGCTTTAGCTAGTTGCACGGCCCCATCACATTTCTCAGGACGGTTCATGCTATAATCATTGTAATAAAGTTCAGCTTCAGGGTCGGCCTTGGCTGCATACTCAAAAGCCTTATAAATAAAATCCACTCCTCCGATTTGGTAAAACAGGGACTCCCGAAAAGTACCATCATCATTGAGGGCCTCATTCACCACATCATAGCCTCCAATCTTACCCTGATAGCGGCCCATAATGACATTGATGTGATCTTTCATCCGACCAAAGAGTGCCGTGCTGTCAATAAGATCATTGTTTTCATCCCGAAAAACCCATTCCGGTGTTTGATTGTGCCAAATAAGCGTATGCCCAACCATGAACTGATCATTTCTATCTGCCATCGCCACTAACTTATCCGTGTACTCGAAGTTGAAAGTATCAGGCTTCGGGTGCACATACATCCACTTCATAGCATTCTCTGGAGTGAGGCTACTAAACTCATTCCTGATAAGTGTAGATTCGGCAGAATCTTTCTCCAGGATTTGTCCCCAGCCCAGGGCTGCTCCGATATAAAAATCGTCCGCATAGGCGGTACGCAAAGTCGGTCCCACCTTTTTCTCAGTCTGAGCACAGGACATCGTCAGGGTAAAAAACACCCCGGAAATAATCAAAAATTTTAAATCCTTCATTCTCATTATTTTTCCTTTAATTCACCATTTATCAACCTCCAGATATTGAGCGGGTTATGATCCCTCAACGCTAAGGGCAAGGAGGCCTGTGGGAAATCCTGGTAACATACCGGCCTCACAAATCTTTTGATGGCCCCTGTCCCTACGGAGGTGGACTGAGGTGCTGTGGTAGCCGGGTAAGGACCTCCATGGACCATAGCTTGCCCCACCTCAACCCCTGTTGGGTAACCGTTGAATAGTAGTCGTCCCACCTTTCGTTCCAAAATATGAATCAGGTCTTTGTATTCCTCCAGGTCTGCATCGGTACCATGGATGGTGGCGGTCAAATGTCCCTGCATTTTTCTTGCTACCTCCAGCATTTGGTCTTTTCCCTCAGCTATGACACTCAAAGTGGACGGGCCAAACACCTCTTCCTCAAGACCCGACTGCCCTAAGAAATCAGTTGCTTTTGTTTTGAAAATTTTGGACGGTACCTGGTTTTTACCCTGTCCGGAAATTCCTTCGGAAACTATCTCTACCCCTGGAAAAGATGTCAACCTGTTCACCCCGGCCTCATAGTTATCCTTGATTCCTTCAGATAGCATAGTACCTGAGGCAGTTTTAGAAACCAGGTCTCCCATTTCTTCCAAAAGCTGGCCTGTTTCTGTAGATTCATTAGCGATCACCAACCCAGGATTGGTACAAAACTGACCTACCCCCATATTCAATGAGCCAACCAGACCTGAAGCCAGACCTTCACCACGAGCGCTCACGGCTCCTGGTAATAAGAATATCGGATTAGAGCTTCCCATTTCAGCAAAGACGGGAATTGGAGTATTACGCTGATTCGCTGCATCGAAGAGCGCTTTTCCTCCCCGAAAGGAGCCAGTAAATCCAACAGCCGTAATCCAGGGGTGCAACACAATAGCCATTCCGACCTCCACTGAGGTCCCTTGCACCAGAGAGAAAACACCGTCAGGCATACCTGTTTTATTGGCTGCACTCACAATGGCTTGAGCTACCATCTCAGAGGTACCCGGGTGCAACGGATGTGCCTTCACTACCACGGGACAGCCCGCTGCCAGGGCAGAGGCCGTATCCCCTCCGGCTACAGAAAAGGCCAACGGGAAGTTACTCGCTCCAAAAATGCCCACCGGTCCCAAAGGAACCTGCATCTGCCTGATATCTGGCCGAGGAAGAGGTTGTCTATCGGGGATTGCCGTATCAATGCGCGCATCCACCCAGGAGCCCTCACGGACAAGGCTGGCAAACATTTTGAGCTGGTTGATGGTACGCATCCGCTCTCCGTTTAGGCGTACGGCGGGAAGAGCAGTCTCTGACATACAGCGTTCGATCAGCTCATCACCCAAAGCCAAAAGCTCATCCCCAATGGCCTCAAGGAAAAGCGCCCGATCCTCTGAAGACTGCTCTTTATATTCCTGAAAGGCGGCTTCAGCTTTCAGTACTGCACTGCCTACTTCAGCTTCTGTAGCTTCATAAAAGCTGATGGGTAACAGGTCTCCGGTAGCCGGATTAACAGCCCGAAAAGTGTTCCTACCCATCCCTGTTCGCTCTGATCCGATAAAATTTTGCCCCGTTAGTATCATGTCTTTTCGGTTGATTATGCTACAAAATTGATGAGGGTGCCGATATGATCGATCGTAATCCTGATCTCATCGCCCTGCTGTAATGTAAATTCGTTAGGTGGTACTATCCCCGTCCCTGTCATAAGGTAGCAACCACTTGGAAAGGAGGTTTCGAGCATTAGATAATGAACAAGGTCTTCAAATTTTCTTTTGATCTGGCTAATTTCTATCTGCCCGTGAAACATCTGCTTATCTCCTCTCAATATCTCCAGGTGGATCTCTGAATCCTCGGCCATAGGATCTTCAGAAACGTAAATACATGGGCCTACAGCAGCAGACTGGTCATAACATTTAGCCTGTGGCAGGTAGAGGGGATTCTCACCTTCTATATCACGAGAACTCATGTCATTGCCCGCTGTATAGCCTATGATCTTCCCTCCTGAACTGACCAAAAGGGTAAGCTCAGGCTCGGGTACATTCCATTTGGAATCCTTTCGGATATTAACTTTCCCCCCAGGACCTGCCGTACGGTAGGGCATGGCCTTCATAAAAAGCTCTGGTCGGTCAGCACTATATACCCTATCATAAAAATCGCCACCCCCGGAATCTTTGGATTCATCCATCCTGGCTTCCCGGCTTTTGTAATAGGTAACTCCCGATGCCCATATTTCCTGACGTCCTATAGGAGCAAGCAATTCACCCTTTAATACTTCAGCATCATTTATCGGCCTTTTGACCGAAATCCTCTCATTTGCGTAAGTAAAGAGATCATCTCTGTTGATAAACTGATCCCAATCTTCCTGGAAGGAATAACTCTGCTCATCCTTTTCCACAAGGATGCAAGTTCTTGTTTTATAAATTTTCAAAACTTTCTCATTAGTTAGGTTAAACAAATGCACCAAAGAATACTCATTACCTCAAAAGGTTCTACTCGAACTTTCGCATGTCTATACAAAAAAACTTAACAGCGTGAGCAAAATCATAGCAGAAAGACCAAGAACCGCCGTACCGACACTTTGCAGACGATAGCCCTGACTCACATTCATTCCGCTCATTTGAGTCACTACCCAAAAAAAACTATCATTGGCATGAGACACTACTGCAGAACCTGCCCCAATAGAGATCACCACCATGGCCTTTTCTATTTCTGTGTCCATACCCAAAACCAACATCAACGGAGCTATAATAGAAGCTGTAGTGGTCAAAGCAACAGTGGATGATCCCTGAGCCGTCTTGATCCCGGCAGCCACCATAAATGGCAGCCAAAGTCCTATTCTGTAATCGGATGCGAAGCTCCCAAGAATTTCACCGATATCTGATGTCTGAAGCATTTTACCAAATGCTCCGCCTGCCCCTGTGATGAGAATGATCACAGAGCCGGTTTTCAACGCGTCGCCTACCCATCCGCCAGTACTCAGCATGGCTTTGTCCAGCTTTTTCGGTAGCAAAAGGGCTAGTAAAACACCTATAAATAGTGCCGTAACCGGATTGCCCAAAAAGAAGATAAAATCAACAAAAATACCGGTTCCAAATGGCTCTGTCGGGTAATCTGCGATAGACCTGAGCACAATGAGCAATATGGGTACCAGTATGGGCAAAAAAGATTTTATGGAAGATGGTGCTTCCGAGATTTTTTGTTGGATTTTCTCTCTGGTCTGCTCTGGCTGTGGGTCTATATAGACCTTTCCGGCATACGCTTTCGAAAAGAAAATAGCCACCACCAGCGCCCCGATACTTGTATAAAGGCCAATCAGAATCACAATCCCCAAATCTGCTCCCACCAAACCAGCTGCAGTGATAGGGCCCGGTGTAGGTGGCACCATAGTGTGGGCGGCTGTAAGACCAAGTGAAAGCGCAATAGCCGTCCCGGCCAAAGACACTCCAGCTTCCTTTGCCAAAGCTCGGTTCAGAGATGAAAGAATGATGAACCCACTATCGGCAAATACAGGAATGGATACGATATACCCGATCACCCCCATGGCGAGGTGTACGCGCTTTTGACCAACCACCCTCAGCACCTGACTGGCCAGGGCATAAGCACCTCCTGATTGCTCTAAAAAAGCGCCTATAATAACACCCGAAATAATGATGATCCCGATTTTTCCGATGGTTTCCCCAAAGCCGATATTAATTGTCTGAATAATGGTCTCTGGTGCCATCCCTGAGCAAAAACCAAAAAACAAACAAGCAACCAGTAAGGCCAGAAAAGGATGCAAAGAAAATCTACTAGTCGAAATGACTATAAGTAAAATACTCAAAATAATCAGTACAATAGTCAGCATTATGGAGAGGTTTTAGGGTGATTATTAATGCAAGTCTCTGGTTACTTCCGACCCTGATGAGCCTTTGAGGAAATCAAAATCGCAACCCTTATCGGCTTGCTCCACATGCTGAATGAACATTTTTGTATAGCCCCTTTCAGCCACGGGTTTAGGTTTCACCCAATGCTTTCTCCGCTCTGTCAACTCTTCATCCGACACATGCAAGGTGAGACGCTTACCTTTCACATCAAGTTCTATCAAGTCACCATTCCTCACAAGGGCCAGATTGCCACCAATGGCAGCCTCTGGTGACACGTGTAAAACCACGGTACCATAGGCTGTACCGCTCATACGCCCATCGGAGATTCTTACCATATCCTTCACGCCTTTTCTGAGCAATTTCTCCGGCAGGTCCATATTGCCTACCTCCGGCATACCCGGATAACCCACCGGCCCCACACCTTTGAGGATCATCACGGAAGTCTCATCTATTTCAAGCGCCGGGTCATCGATCCTTTGGTGATAATCCTCGATCGTCTCAAAAACAACTGCTTTCCCTTTATGCTGCATAAGTGCCGGAGTAGCTGCCGAGGGTTTGATCATGGCTCCATTTTCGCAAAGGTTCCCTTTCAGTACCACGATTCCCGCGTTCTCCTTGATTGGAACATCGACAGTACCAATGACTTCCCGATCATAGCATGGTGCATTGCGACAATTATCTCCGATCGTTTTTCCATTGGCCGTGATGGCTCCAATATGAATCCGTTCTCTGATCTCATCAATTACTACCGGAAGACCCCCTGCATAGAAAAAGTCTTCCATCAGGTACTTTCCTGAAGGCATGAGATTGACTAACATGGGCATCTGGCTACCCAACCGATCAAAGTCTTCAATATCCAGATCCACGCCGATTCGTCCGGCAATGGCCGTCAGATGGATGGGCATATTAGTGGAGCCTCCTACTGCAGAATTGACTTTGATGGCATTTTCGAAAGCCTCTCGGGTAAGGATTTTAGATAGTTTTAAGTCTTCACGGACCATTTCAACAATCCTATTTCCCGCCAGATGAGCCATTACCTTTTTGCGCGAGTCTACAGCCGGGATGGCTGATGCTCCGGGAAGAGTGAGCCCCAATGCCTCTACCATCACCCCCATAGTGGAGGCTGTGCCCATGGTCATACAATGGCCCGCACTTCTGGACATGCAGGACTCGGCTTCTACCATATCCTTTTCTGTGATGGTGCCTTCCTTTAGCCCCTCCGAAAGCTGCCAGGTAAGTGTACCTGATCCCACATCCTTACCGCGCCACTTACCGTTAAGCATAGGCCCTCCCGGCACCACAATGGTTGGTAAATCAACGCTGGCTGCACCCATAAGGGTAGAGGGGGTAGTCTTATCGCATCCAGTCAAGAGTACGATACCATCTAGTGGGTTGGCCCTGATGGTCTCTTCGACATCCATACTCACCAGATTTCTCCAAAGCATGGTGGTAGGCTTCATAATGGTCTCGCCCAAGGACATGACTGGGAACTCTAGCGGAAAACCTCCGGCTTCATAAATTCCCCGCTTTACGATTTCTGCAAACTCCCTGAGGTGGGCATTACATGGGGTAAGGTCAGACCAAGTATTGCAAATACCAATGACAGGCTTCCCCCGAAACATATGATCAGGATGACCCTGATTTCTCAACCAGCTTCGGTGGACAAACCCCATTTTATCATCCTTGCCAAACCACTCCTCACTTCGTAGTTTTTCCTTTTTATCGCTCATAAGCGCTCATCTGTTTCGGGTTGAAAAAATAAGTCATACCAAATGCAAAATATTGGGGATTCCTTTCAGTGAAACTGGCTTGCCTGCCGCTGCAGACTCATAAATCTTATCAATGATGAACATATCCCGCTGGCCCATTTCACCACGAACCGTGCTCTGCTTGTCCTTTAAAATACATGTAGCAAAATCATCCATCTGGAGTGCCTGCTGATTGACAGCCGGGAAGTTCATAGCGCCCAAATGGGTCCTGCCTTTCAGGCCACCATATGAATAAGCAGGCGCCAACTCCCAGTTCCCCTCCTGAGCCTGTACTTTCAAATAATTAGAACTCTCCTCGTAGCTCGTCCTCATTTTGGCATTGACTCCCGTAGGGAAATCAAATTTGACATCCAGTGTACCCTCTACAGCGCCATAAAACGCTGGATCGACAGTGGTATCCGCAGCTTGTAGTGCGATGGGCAACTGACCGAGGGAATAGATGGTGCTTTGTATGGCATAGATGCCCACATCCATGAGGGGGCCCCCGCCTGCCATTTCTTTATCCAGACGCCAGCGACTTTTGTCTCTCAGAGGAAAAGCAAAACCAGCGTCTGATTCGAGTACCTTCCCAAATACCTGCCGCTGCCCCAGTCTCATAACCTCCAGGTTGTGAGGTTCGAAATGCAATCGATAGCCGATGGAAAGTTTCTTTTCAGCCTTGCGGCATGCATCGATCATCCTTTGACAATCTTCGTATTTGGTGGCCATCGGCTTTTCACAAATCACATGCTTGCCTGCCTGAGCAGCCCGGATCACGAACTCTGCGTGCATGGAATTGGGGAGGACCACGTACACAATGTCTATGTCATCATTATTCCCGATCTCATCAAAGTTGTCATAGTTATAGACATTCTTAGATGGGATATGATATTGGTCCACCCACGAATCTGCTTTCGAGGGGGTGCCGGTGACAATTCCCGCCAGGTAGCAGTTTTCTGTTCTTTCCAAAGCCGGTGCCAGTTGACCCGTAGCATAACCGCCTAACCCCACCAGTGCCACACCGAGTCCTCTTTTCTCACCTGCCCTACCCGAAGGACCTGAAAGCAGCCCAAGAGTGGTCAAACTGCTGGCCACCATGATGCTCCCTGTCGACTTGGCGGTATTGGATAAGAAATGTCTTCTTTTCATTGGACTAATGGTTTAGGTTCGGGGGACTCCCCTACTTAATGACGATCTTTCTCAGTTCGCTTTTGGTAGTCCCTTGTACTTTGAGTAAATAGATTCCGCTGGTTAAGTTCAGTGAAAGGCTCACCTCCTGCCCCTCCATTGGGCTAAAATCAGCCACCAGGTGACCACTCAGGTCATACAGTGTCACCTGATGCACAGGCTCTTTCGACCTGACCGTTAATTGACCGTCAACCACCGGGTTAGGGAACAACTCCAGATTCGAATGATTTTTCCATCCCAAAACCGTAAGGTCTATGGGTGTGGAAGCATACTCTCTAAGCCAGGCCAATGCCGGTCGCTCCGTACCGTCAGTATTGATCAAATAAGCCTTCTGAGCGGTACGCCACATCCCACTACGCCACCCCCAGAGTGTGACACCTATCACCGATTCGTGCTCCCAAAACAGTGGGAAAACTCGCTTGTACTCATCCAGCTGAATCTGATCTGTGGATCCATCTATATCCATCTCAGTCACCATGATCGGCAGGCCTGTATCACCCAGTTTATCAAGCTGATCTGTAATGGCGGTGGAGCTTCCAGTGGTAGAAAAGGCATGTGCCTGTACGCCTATTACATCTATCAGATTGTCTGCCTGCAACAGCTCTATGATTCTCTTGTATTTATTGGCATTGCTGCTACTGCTCACAATATTGTACTCATTGATGACCAGTTTGGCATTTGGAAAACGCTCTCTGGCCATGGTGAATGCGGTGACGATCCAATCGTACCCGGAAGCTCCTCTACCCCCCAACGCATCTATGTAATTGCCATTGCCGGCACCACTCGGAGGATCATTGATAGGCTCGTTGACCACTTCCAAGTAATCCACATCGGGGTATCGCTCCGCCACAGCATCCATCCATTCGGTGATTTCCTCCAGCTGCTCCTCCACCGGCAAATCTTCGATCCAGGAGGGTTGCTGATTTCCCCAGATCAACACATGAAACCTAAACACAAAATCGTTTTCCTTGGCAAAATTGTAAGCCGCATCCAATGTGGCCCAGTCATAATTATCCCGCGTCCTTTCCACGCTTCCCCATTTTCCGGCATTTTCGGGCGTTACCTGATTCCAGTAGGTCTCATATCCGCTTAGCTGAGAGCTACTGTATACATTTCCAAGAAACTTCTCCATCCCATCGGCTATGGGCTTTTCCTGACTCACCGCCATCTGCCCCATGACCACCAACCCAATCAGTAACAATCCTCTTTTATTCATCTTCATAAAATATAATCTGTTATAATCACCTCAAATTTCCTATCGTTATTTCACCTTCAAATTCACAGAAACAGGAACAGACGCACCCAGTTCTAGACTTCTGCTGGTGGGCAGAGACCCGCCAACGTGTATTTTGAAATCACCCTTCTCCAGAATGGTTTCACCCTTCTCATTAACCACCTGAAGCATTTCAGGATTTATAGTGAAGGAAAGGCGCTGTGACTCACCTGCCGCAAGCTTCACCCTGCGAATGGACTGTAAAGAAAAAAGCGGAGTACTCACACTGGCTTCTACATCCGTCACGTACAGCTGCACCACTTCCTCTACATCAAAATCCCCTTCGTTGGTCACCTGTACAGAAACCTCAGCAGACTCTCCTGACTTTATTACCGACCGGGTGACGGCAGGTGTCCCATACTTGATTTTGGAGTAGTGTAATCCAAAGCCAAAAGGATACATCGGCTCGGCGGTCATGTATTTGTAAGTTCTGCCCCTCATACTATAATCCTCATATGCTGGCAACTGATCCAGGCTCTTTGGAAAAGTAATCGGCAATCGCCCGGAAGGTGAGGCTTTACCGAAAACAATATCAGCGATGGCATTACCACCTTCCTCACCGGGATACCACACCAATAACACTGCATCGGCTATTTCGTGAACTTCGGAAAGATTCATGGGGCTTCCACCAGTGACAATGGCTATCACGGGCTTGTCATTGTCGGCTTTAAGTTTTTTCAGGTAATCAATCTGATTGGCAGGTATATCATAATCCAGGCGGTCACCATAATGCGCGGAGGCAATAGACTCCCCTTCCTCTCCTTCAATAAATCCCGTGATCCCCATTACCATCAAAGTCGCATCAGAAGTATGTGCCACCCCAGACGACCAGTCCACGGGATTTACATTCGGCCGATCGAGCAACGTGCCAGCTCTATAATGCACCTGACTGCCGGGAGCTACCGCAGCGGTGATGCCTTCCAAAACCGTGACCATATCAGGGTTTACCCCGTAATAATTTCCAATGAGCGGATCGATACCAGCCGCATTGGGACCTGTGACATAGTAGCGCGACAGGTCATTAGCCAAAGGCAACACTCCATTATTTTTGAGCAATACAATAGACTTGACGGCAGCTTCCCGTGCCAACGCCCTGTGGGCAGGACTGTTCACCACATCCAGCGAAATGGCGTTATATGGATTGGCATTGCCATCATCAAACATGCCCAGCTTGAACCTCGTCTCCAGCAACTTGGTAAGGGCCACATCAATTGCCTTTTCTTCGATCAACCCCTGATTCACGGCCTCCACCAGTGCCGGGAAGGTACTCCCGCAGTTGAGGTTTACGCCACTTTCAAGCGCCAAAGCCGAAGCATCTACCTGATTTTCTACAGTGCCATGTCCATTCTCTGAATAGAAATCCACAATGGCCCAGCAATCACTCACGATGTGCCCGTCAAAATCCCATTCACCCCGAAGTACCTCCTGAAGCAAATAATTGTTGGCACAGCAGGGTTCATCGTTGGTGCGGTTGTAAGCACACATTACAGCCTCTACATCCGCCTCCACCAATGCCTTAAAAGCTGGGAGGTATGTTTCATAAAGATCCTTTTTAGAAACAACAGCATTGAACTCATGGCGCAAACGCTCCGGACCACTGTGCACCGCAAAATGCTTGGCACAAGCCGCGGTTTTCAAGTATCGGGAATCTTCTCCCTGAAGTCCTTTCACAAAGGACACTCCCAATCTGGTAGTCAAAAATGGATCTTCACCGTAAGTTTCCTGGCCGCGCCCCCACCTGGGGTCACGGAAAATATTGATGTTCGGTGTCCAAAAGGTGAGTCCATTGTATCGGTTGTAATAACCCTTTTTCAGTGATGCATTATACATGGCCCGAGCCTCATCAGAGATGGCTGAAGACACCCGGTAAGCCAGCTCCTCATCAAAGGTGGCTCCAAGTCCAATGGCTTGCGGAAATACCGTAGCCACCCCAGACCGCCCTACTCCGTGCAAGGCCTCATTCCACCATTCATAAGGCGGGATGTTCAACCGTTCGATCGCGGGGCTGTTCATCATCATTTGCTGAACCTTCTCCTCAAGAGTAAGTCTGCTCACCAAATCCTTAGCCCGGGCCGCATTGGTAAGAGAAGTTTCCAGATAATCCTGGCTTTCTGCATTGTGACTAATGGCCGCCAGCACAATCAATAAAAAGGATGCTAATTTTTTCATCATTAAGGGATTTAAATTTTATATGACCACCCGGATATTTTTTACTAAATATATCCCTCCCTCAACTCATTGCGGGAAAGGCTTAACAATCCGTAGGGTATTCATTAACAAACGGTGCCTACATCAACCAGAAATGCACGCTGATTCACTCTCATTTCAAGCCTCATGTGATTTAAAAATGAAGTAACATCAGCCCTGATTTCAGAGAAGATTTAGACATTCATTGTGGCAAAGTAGCACAGATTATTAAATTTTAAACAATCGATTGCGTAAAAATTTCAATTTTACCACACATCTCACTACTTTAGCCAAATAGCCGTGTTTGCAATTGTCAGATACGCGATTGATTCAACTCAAACCAGACCCCTCGTGAAATATCTATTTAGCACTTTTTTGTTATTCGTACTTTTTATCCTTCCCACGTCAGCGGAAACAGGATATGAACTCTGGCTCAGGTACCATAAGATCCCAAATACTGAGCTCCTCAATGGCTATCTCGGCCAAATCAAGTCGTTTAACGTAGTGGGTAGTTCGGCAACTCATGATGTGATCCGAAATGAGTTGAGTGCTGGCTTGAGTGGTCTGCTGGGTCAGCCTTTCGAGCCATCCACCAGCAGCAAGGCTTCCTTGCTAGCTGGTCTATCCGATGAGCCGACTATCGCCCAATACTTATCTGAGTCAGAGTTGACACAGCTGGGTAAAGAAGGTTATCTGGTCAAGGCCATCTCACAAAAGGAGTCATCGCGATTTCTCATCACCGCCAAAGACCCGGTGGGCCTGCTCTATGGCACCTTTCATTTTCTGAAGCTCCTCCAAACCAACCAAAACCTGGCTTCCATTAATATTCTTGAAAACCCCAAAGTGGACATCAGAATCCTCAACCACTGGGACAATCTGGACAGAACTTCGGAGCGTGGGTATGCAGGATTTTCTATCTGGGACTGGCACAAACTTCCTGACTATCTGGATCAACGATACATTGACTATGCGAGGGCGAATGCCTCCCTTGGGCTCAATGCCACGGTGCTCACCAATGTAAATGCCAATGCGTTGGTACTCACACCTGCTTATCTGGAGAAGGTGAAGGCATTGGCCGATCTTTTCAGGCCGTATGGAATCAAAGTCTACCTGACTGCTCGCTTCAGTGCCCCCATAGAGATTGGTGGGCTGGACACAGCAGATCCACTCAACTCAGACGTGACCAATTGGTGGGAGGAAAAGGTCAAAGAAATCTATGAGCATATTCCCGATTTTGGGGGCTTTCTGGTGAAAGCCAACTCTGAGGGCCAACCCGGCCCTCAAAACTACGGTCGCTCGCATGCGGAAGGTGCCAATATGATGGCAGATGCATTGAAGCCTTTTGGTGGCGTGGTAATGTGGCGTGCTTTTGTGTACAGCAGTGAAGAGCCTGATGACCGGGCCAAACAAGCCTATTCAGAATTCAATCCTTTGGATGGCTCTTTCCGACCCAATGTTTTGGTACAGGTGAAAAATGGAGCGATTGATTTCCAACCACGAGAACCTTTTCACCCCCTTTTTGGCGCCATGCCCAAAACCCCCGTGATGATGGAGTTTCAAATCACCCAGGAGTACCTGGGTCAGGCTACCCAACTGGTCTATCTGGCCCCTATGTGGAAGGAATGCCTCGATGCTGACACCTATGTCAACGGTCAGGGGTCAACGGTTTCTAAAGTGGTTGATGGTTCGCTACATGACTATAGTATCACCGGAATTGCCGGGGTTGCCAACACTGGTACCGACATCAACTGGACCGGTCACCCTTTTGCGCAAGCCAACTGGTATGCCTTTGGACGCCTGGCGTGGAATCCGGATCAGACTGCCCAGCAGATCGCAGAAGATTGGATTCGAATGACGTTTAATAATCATCCAAAAACGATAGCTGCGCTAAGCGATATGATGATGAACTCCTGGGAAGCCTCCGTGAATTACATGACGCCACTGGGGCTGCATCACCTGATGGGTACGGGACATCACTACGGTCCGGCACCCTGGGTCAGTAACCTGTCCAGAGCTGACTGGACACCAGTGTATTATCACAAGGCTGATGCCTTTGGGATCGGGTTTGACCGATCGGAGAACGGTAGCAATGCGGTGAGCCAATACGCACCGGAAGTGGCCAAAATCTTTAATTCTAAAGACGAAATCCCGGAGAAATTCCTCCTATGGTTTCATCATGTGGGTTGGGATTTTGAAATGAACTCTGGTAGGACCCTTTGGAACGAGTTGGCCTTCCGCTATCAGGATGGAGTGAATACCGTCAGAAAAATGCAGGAACAGTGGCAATCCGTACAACCCAAAATTGACGATGAGCGCTTCAAAAGCGTTCAAATGTTACTCACCATACAAGAAAAGGAGGCCGTCTGGTGGAAAGACGCCTCACTGAGCTACTTTCAGACTTTCTCCAAGAGACCTATTCCTGATAAGGTAGAGCCTCCAAAAAGGTCGCTGGAGTATTATCAATCTTTGAAATTCCCTTTTGCGCCGGGTATACGCCCGAGCTGGTAAAAGCTAAACTGAGACAACTATGCATTTAATGGAACAAACCATGCGATGGTTCGGCCCCAAAGATCCGGTAAGTCTGGCGGACATCAGACAGGCAGGATGTACCGGGGTGGTCACCGCCTTGCATCAAACTCCGGTCGGGGATATATGGCCTGTGGAGGAGATAGAGATCAGAAAAAGGGAGATTGAGGCCGCCGGCATGACCTGGACGGTGATAGAAAGCCTGCCGGTACATGAAGACATCAAAAAGCAAAGTGGGGACTACAAGCGATACATTGAAAATTACAAAGTCAGTCTTCGAAATGTTGCCACCTGCGGACTGAAAGTGGTCACCTACAATTTCATGCCGATTCTCGATTGGGTGCGCACCAACCCATTTCATCTCCTCCCCAATGGCTCTAGTGCCCTTCGATTTGAAAAAGCTGCTTTCATAGCCTTTGACTTGTTTTTACTGAAAAGACCAAACGCCGAAAAAGACTATTACGAAGATGAAATACGATCGGCCGAACTGCGACTCAAGTCGATGGACGAAGCAGAAAAACAAGCACTCTATAAAAATCTACTCCTGAGTCTGCCGGGCAGTGAAGAAGCATTCACACCGAAGGCAGTGCTCTCAGCGCTCGAAACCTATGCACACATAGATACCCCTAAGCTCAAAGAGCACCTGTTTCATTTCCTAAGGGAGGTGGTGCCGGTAGCTGAAGAAGTAGGCCTGAAAATGGCCATTCATCCGGATGATCCGCCGTATTCCGTATTGGGGCTACCCCGAATAGTCAGTACAGAGCAGGATGTCCGGGAGCTGATCAATAGTGCACCCTCACCGGCCAATGGACTGTGCTTTTGTACCGGATCTTTCGGTGCACGAGCGGATAATGACCTGGTAGGGATGCTTCAACGTCTGGGTGAGCATGTCCATTTTTTGCATTTGAGAAATACCAAAAGGGATGCTGAGGGCAACTTTGAAGAGGCCAACCACCTGGACGGTGATACGGATATGGTGGCCGTGGTGAAAGAGGTGGTTCACCTGATGAACCGCCGACAGATTAGTCTGCCTATGAGGCCCGATCACGGGCATCAGGTGCTGGATGACCTGAAGAAAACCACTTATCCTGGCTACTCAGCCATCGGCCGCCTGAAAGGTCTGGCAGAGCTGAGAGGTGTGGAGCGGGCGGTGGTGTATGGATTACAACCTAACAACTTACTTTAGGCGTAATCGCACAGCTAACTTATGCCGAAGGGGTTCCGGACTTGCGAAGAGACCTTAAATCGGTTTTCTTGTAGGGTTTTGTCGATTATCAAACAAGGTGATCAGTTCTATTTTGTCTTTCTTAATTTGATAATAAAGGCTGGTTTGTTTACCAATTACACACCTTCTCACTTATTTCTTCTTACCTGATGCAGGGTAGATTTCTGGTCTTTCGGCGATGAGTTCAATAATTGATTGCAAACGGTCATTAAACTTTCTGACTGTCTTTTCTCCCCATTTGTCTTGCAGGTAATCCAGTAAGTTTAGAAAGTCTTTTTTAGATCGAGGTGACCATTCGATTGGTTTACTCATAGGTTGTACTTCTCTCGAACCTCCTTCATTACCTGCTCATGTGGGATACCTTCCCCACGATCAAGTTGAGCCAGACCTTCATCAATCGCGGCTCGTTCATCTTCGCTCATCTCATCCCACCAATCAACTTCTTTAGATTTCTTTAAAGCAATGAACTCCTTGAGGGTTTTGGGGTCATTCAGTCCCGCTAACCATTCCAGTAAACTTAATTTCTCAGCTTGTAAATCCATGATTCACCTCTTTTTCACAAAATAACGATTTATTCGCATGATTTGATTCTTTAAAGTGGATGATATTTATTAATTCCCTCTTTCTGGCCTTCCATCTCCTTTTCCAGATAGCTTTCTGCTGTGGGTCTCTTCAATTTGATAGTGAACCTGATATGGAAACTTGTTCACTAATGCATTCCGAACATTCTAATAACCGGTCTGGTAGTGCAATGGGTTTTTCTCGACATAAGCCATTCACAGTCGAGCTTCCGGAAGAAGTTTAACCTTATACTCAACGATCCTGTAGTTCTGTCAGCCCTTGTATAAGAGCAACTTTTATCGATTGAATATCCATTCTGATCCTTGATGTTGTGCCTTAAAGTTATCAATTCCTTTGTCAGATAAACCAAAAAAAACCGGCTCCCTTTGGAAGCCGGTTGCTAATTAGTGGATGATCTGATCATCCGAATTAGCTGCCTTAGTTTTTCTTAATCAATCGATAGACTGTGTGATCATCTCCCAAAACCCTGATCAAATAGGTACCATCGCTGAGCTGAGAAACATCAGTCACCAAATTAGTAGAAGTCCGCATTTGCAGCTGACCAGCCAGGTCATAAACCTCTACCACCTTTTTCTCACTACTGCGTACTTCAAAAGACCGCTGTGTCGGGTTGGGGAAAATGCGCACCTCAGTGTTCGTTAGTCCAAGTACCTGACCAATGACCAATGTGGCCGTAGCACTCCCTTCGTAATTCACTTCATCAATCACGACTGACACTTCATACTCACCAATGGCTGATGGTGCGGCAGAAGCTCCATCATATGTCACCACATAACTGAGCCCGGCAGGGTCAGTGGTAATGGTGGGTTCCTTCGCAGCGCCATCCACCAGATGTGCCAAATCCGAAATCTCTACCGTAGCCTGAGCCTTGAGGATGGTGAGTGTACCTTCCACATGAGTGATGGTATAATTGGCCGCAGCTCCGGCGGATAATGAGATGGGATAGGTGCCCACGTCCGAAGAATTGGTAGCCGTGGTACCGGCCACTGGCTCAGTAGTCAATACTGAAGCATCTTCGTCATTCACAAACCCAGCGTAGGAAATCGTAAGGTCAGGCAATGCCGTCCCGTAAGCCACTGATTGATTATCGGCAGTAGCTGTGAGGGCTGCTGGGCTGATGCTGAAGGTAATTTCTGCCGAAGCATTCAAGAAGTCATCATTACCGGCCTGGGTCACCTCAATCACCACATCCCCCACTCCTGTGATACTCACAGTAGCACCTGAAACTGTCACCGGCCCACTGATGACGGCATAAGAAACATCAAGCCCTGATGAAGCCGATGCACTGAGTGCAAAGTCGGCTTCACCATAGACTCTATCATCCACAGCGGTGACTGTGATGGTTTGTGCTTGTTTGTACGGGTTAACCGTCACCACGGCGGTCGCCGAAGCACTATTGCCATTTCCGTCCACAGCAGTCAATGTTACTGTGTTTTCACCCAAATGGGAAGCATTAAAAGTGCTGACGTCCAACGTCAACGTAACCTCCGAACACTCATCTGAAGACCCATTATCAATGTCTGCTACAGTAATGGATGCCGTATTATCTTCTCCAAGTCTGACCGAAATATCCTTCACCACCACCTCCGGTGGAGTGATGTCTTCAACTGTGATTGTCACTTCAGTGGTCATTTGTAACTCACAGGTTGTGCATTCCAAACCAGCCACTTCGGATATCCAATCTGTAGTGGCATCCATATTCGTGAGTGCTCCATTAATCGCCGAGGGAGATAAGTCGGTTACCACAGTTCCCTCTCCTTCGTTTAGGTCAAAAAAGCCGACTGAAGTCTCCGGATTTTTCAATCCACAAACATCACTTTGCAAGGCAATGGTATCTTCATCCAACGCCGTGTTCCAGAAAGCTACTTCATCGATCTGTCCTCTGAAATATTCACTATTCAGTGCGCCAATGGTCAGGTACTGGGAATTGAACAGACTGGAGCCCACACCATTCAGCGCAGAACTCTCAAGCGCACCATCCACATAAATTTTCCACGCCCCAGTGGTTAGATCAATGGTGCCCGTCACATAGTGCCACGCATCGTCATTCACGGCTGTGGTGGAAGCTCCCGTGCTCTTATACCCACCGGACGCATCTCGACCATCCAAAACCACATTTCCATTGGCATTGATATACATCAGAAAGCCTCTATACCCATCATACTTACCCACCAGGTAGTTGGTAGATCCGGAATGATCAGTCTTCACCCACATGCCAATGGTCATGGCTGTGATCATATCTCTAGCATTCGTGCCTGCATTTATGTAGCCACCCATTCCATCAAAATCCAACCCCGAGCCCGCATCTCCGGCATTCATTCCGATCACATTGAAAGTAGTCGTTTGACTAAGTACTCCGGTAGCAAAACTTAAAGCTTCGCCAGATCCAGCCACCGGGCCATCCACGATGCTGTTGTCGGCACTGTTCCTAAGGTAGTATTCAACTCCCTCTACCGAGCTGCCAATACCAATGGTCGTCCCTTCTGTATCGCCCGGACAAAGTCCTGAAACCGAACTGGTTACTGTTTCATCGGCAATCAGGGAGGTGATGGTGACGGTGGCCTCTGCACTTGCACTGTTTCCTGCTTCGTCAGTGACAGTAAGCGTAACCGTATTTGGGCCCAGATCAGCACATGAAAAACTCGTCTTATCAAGGCTGTAGGTGAGTGTAGAAGTCGCGGAGCAATTGTCCGAAGATCCATTGTCGATGAGGTCAGCTGAGATAGATAGGATTCCTGTGCTACCCACCTGGGCCTCGATATCCTGGACCTGCACGGTCGGTGCTACATCGTCACCCACGGTGATCTGGGTACTCATGATTTTATAACAATCAAAGGCACATGACACAGCCGCGTCATCCGTCTGCGCGCCTCCGTTTTTGAGCTGTGCCGGCGTACTGCTCACCAGATCGGTGAATATGGTACCACTGACAGACTCCAAATCATAATACAATACCAAATTATCCTCTGAGCCTGAGATACATCGGCCCATATCATCGGAAATGGATCGGGCGGTACGTGCTGTGTCATACACCCGGATATCATCCATCAACCCATCAAACGACTGGTAGCCTGGAAAACCTGAGTTATTCAGGTATCCAAAAGTTAACTCACTGCCGGCACTTTTTACCGGAGGCAAAATAGTGCCACTTCCAGCTTCTACACCATTGACTAATAACCTCACCGTAGTTCCATCAAAGGTCACTGACAGATGAGCGTATTCGCCAGAAGGCAATGGGTTGGTACTGGTTCCAAATGTGGAGAGTGTGCCCCCATTACCTCGATTATGAAGAACCGTAAACACACCGCTCTGAGTATTTTGATAAACTTCAATATCACTACCGGTGGCTCCACCAGCATAGAAAATGGTATTATAAGAATTGGAAATACCACCGAGGCTTTCTTTGACCCAAGCCGAAAAAGTGTAACCGGCAGAATAGTCAAAAGAACCGGGAGTGGCTACCGCCAGATAATCAGCAGATGAAGGTAAAGACAATGCTTTTCCAGAGGAAGGTACTTCAGCATAGACCTGGAAAGTGGTGTTTTCACTCACTGCTCCGGTACTAAAAGAAAGACCACTTCCGGTTCCGTCCAGTGGCCCGTCAATCACGCTGCTATCCGCACTATTGCGCAAGGAATATTTCACTCCAACCATTGATCCATCCGTATTGATGGTGGTTCCGGCGTTTTCGTTCGATCCATCAAAGCAAACAGTGGTACTGGTAGCAGAAACTTCAACCTCAGGTATATAAGAATTTACCATGACCGTGAAGGTCGCCTGATCGGTTCGTCCGCCCCCATCAAAAACATCCAGTGTTACCGTATTTAATCCCTGATCGGAGCAGGTAAAGATGGTTTTAGACAATTGCATAGAAGTAATGCCGCAATTATCTGAAGATCCATTGTCCACCATATCCGCAGTAATGACCGCCATACCTGTATTCTCATCGATGGTAACATTGATATCATTGGCAAGGGCCGCAGGTCCGTACTCATCTATGATCTCCATGTAACGGGTAGCTGAGGCCGTGCCCCCTTCATAAGTGGCTGTAACCGTCACTACCAGACCCCCTACATCCTCGCAACTAAAATCTGTTTTATCAAAGGTATAGGTGATCCCTTCGCACTGTGTGGTACCCGAGCTTAACCCATTCTCTGTGGTCAAAGTAAACTGGCCAGACTCACTCAAAGAGATGGTACCAAAACCGATGGCCAAAGCCGGCTCCACTGTGATTACAGCGGTAGCGGTGGCCGCATTCCCAAAACCATCATCAGCCGTGAGGGTGACTGTATTTGCCCCCAGGTCATCACAGGTGAAAAGTGTTTTGTCAAGAGACAAATTCGTAATAGGTGCTTCACAGCTATTGATCGATCCATTGTCAACCTGACTTGCATTGACGATCACATTACCCGAAGCATCCAGTTTCACAGTAATGTCTTTGGCCACTGCGGTGGCAGAGCTGCTACTGGTGCAGGTACTTTGGTAATGCACATCATCGAGCAAGAAGCTGATATTGCTGGAGTTATTTCCCCGGAAAGCAATATTCCCATTGAGCTGATTGCTACTAAAGTCAAAAGTGAAACTCTGAAAAGAAGGCTGACCATAATCAATGGCAAACACCTTGGTGAAAGTGGCCCCATCATAGATTCCCAGGTCCATGGTTAACCCACCGTAGGTTCGGGAGGTGCCATTTCGGGCTTTGAAGGTAAGTACTCCGGTGGCATTGACGGTATTCGGAAGAACGAGCATTTCGCCCTGGTAGGCAAAGCTTGCACGTCCAGCATCGAAATTAAAACTATTGGGATTGCCAACCGGCGTCCAGCAATCTGGTGGTGTGGTACCACTCAAGTTTGCAAAATTTTCATTGACTACCCACACAGGAGTGGAGTCGGTACACTGAGCAAATCCTTCTAATGTGGAGATGAACAGGACAATAAGAGGCAGCAGTAATTTTTTCATAGCATTTTGTTTTGTTGGGTGACTAAAACAAATATGCCTGTTAGCTAAATGGGATTTTTACGTCAGTTTCCGAATGGCGCTTATGAGTTTCCGAAAGGTTCTATCCCTGCATGACCTGAAAGAACTCGTCTTTCTTGTCTTTGGAAATTCCCACAAGCTTCTGATTGTCCATAATGATATATCCTCCATCTTGATTGACGTACTGTTTGATGTGCTTGAGGTTGATGACGAAAGATCGGTGCGGGCGATAAAACTCCCTGACGTCTTCAAGGATATCGGTAAAAAATTTCATGGGTTTGCTCACTAAAAGCTCCCCATCTCCTGTGGTAAATACCTTAGTGTACATCCGGTCAGCCTCCATCATGATGACATCATCCAGCTCCACAAAAAGCACCCCATTGGAGACCGGAAGCCCGATTTTTCGGATATTGCTCACCTTGAGGGTATTTCGCAATTCTTCTAATCTTTCACTCACTTTTGACTGACCGATCTGCTGTATGGCCTTTTGTACGGCCGTCTCCAACTGATCATGTCGAAGGGGCTTTAGGAGGTAGTCGATGGCATTGAGCTCGAAAGCTTTGATGGCGTATTCAGCGTAGGCTGTAGTGAAAATGACCTCAAAGTTGATTTGCTCAGGTGTGAAAAACTCCAGCAATTGGATACCGGAATACCCTGGCATTTCAATGTCCAGAAACACTATGTCCGGCTGGAATTTATTGATCAGAGCAACACCCTTGGGTAGGTCTTCAGCGGTCTCTATGGCTGTAATCTGAGGACAGTTTTCCTCCAGCAGGAGCCTCAGGAGGCGTCTGGCTTTTTGCTCATCATCTATTATTACAGCCTTCATTTCTCAAATATAACCTTGTGGACATGGGCTTTTAGTGTCAACTTCCAAAATACAGCTCTAAACTTCCAAATCAACTATGGCTCCCTTCGGAACACTGATCACCACGTGGGTGCCAGCAGCCCTTCCCGTATCATCGTACAAATCTTCTATTCGCTCCTCCACGGGTTTTTCACTATTGAAGTTGATCAGCTCTATCCTGCTCTTGATGGCATCAGTCGCAAAGGGTTTGTGCCTTTCGTTACGACTTTGATTAAGCTCAGCAGATTTCACCCGACCAATACCATTGTCGATCACCTCACACCTCAGCATGGCTTCAGCCTCCAGGTAACTGAACCTGACCGTAAGCTTGCGATCGGTTTTCTTATGCAAAAGTCCATGTTTGAGGGCATTCTCCACATAGGGCTGTATCAGCAAAGCCGGAAGCTTGATCTCATCATCATCAGCGCCCTCCTCCATGATTACTTCATAGGTCAGCGCATCCTCAAACCTTAGCTTTTCCAGCTCAAGATACAGGCTCAGCGCCTCCACCTCCTCCGGCACCGAAATAGCCCTGGCCTGGCTGTGATTGAGATAGATGCGCATCAGATCGGCGAACTTTCCCAGGTACTTTCCGGCCAGTTTTTTTTCATTGAACATGATGTACTCCTGAATGGAGTTGAGTGCATTGAAGACGAAATGGGGGTTCATTTGAGAACGCAGTGCTTTTAACTCCGAAGCACGGTACTGCTGCTCCACCACCAGACGCTTTTTCGTTTCTGCCAGCTCCAGGTCGGTGATGGCCTGCTGCTGCTTCAATTGGCGCTGACGATAGATCAATACCCCACCTCCGATAATCACTACGATCAAAACAATCAGCCCTGCCAGAAAGTAGCCCTGTTTGGATAGCTGTAGCCTCTGAATGGCGGCCTCTCTGGAGAGCAACTCTATTTCGGCCTGTTTACCTTCCGTTTCGTACTTGGTCTGCATTTCAGCCAATTGTCTGGATTTTTCGGCATCCAGAATGGCTTTACTGAGTTTCGTATATTCCAGCTGTGTTTCAAAGGCCTTGTCAGGCATATTCAGGTAATTGTATGCCATCGCCATGTCCTGCAATACCTTGTAGTAAAGTTCCACCTGACCTGATTTTTTTCCGGCCTCCACGGCCAAAAGGCCATCCTGGATAGCTTCTCTGTACCTGCCCAGTGCCAGGTAATTCGAGACGTTATTGACATACATGGAAGGGAGATACAACTCATAGCCAGATGAACGGGCCAGTTCAATGACTCGGTTGTTGGTGGCGATGGACTGTTCATGGTCTCCTGCCAGGTTATAAGCATAGGAAATCCCTTGCAACAACAGTATTTCACTGTTTTGATCGCGAACGGACTCATTCACTTTCAGTCCCAGGTTGAAATAAGCGACAGCCTCATCAAACTCACTACTGTCCGCCTTGAGGTAACCCAACCACTCGAGCACACTCACTTCGCGCTGTTGATCCCCAATGATCCGGGTCAGATCCAATAATTCAAGAAAATCAGACGATTTCAGTTTACTCGGTTGATGATCATAGTAGATGGTGGCCACATTCAGTTTGGCAGTGATGATCAATGGTTTGTCATCAATAGCCTCGGCTATTCTCAAAGCCTGGAAATACGCATCCAGCGCCCTGTCTATTTGCCCCTTGTGTTGGTAAAGTATACCAATCCCGACATAGGAAGATCCAATATAGAGGCTATCGCCCACTTCCTGGGCGAGCAGGAGCCCCTTGTTGAGATAATAAGAGGAAGAGTCCAGCAAACCCGCCGTTTGAAAATAAAAACCCAGCCTATTCAGTAATTTGACGGACTCGGCATCCAGGTCGTGTTGTAACCCAATCTGCGCTGCCCGGCGATAGTAGTAAATGGCACTGTCCAGATCTCCGGCGCAGTATTTCATTTTGCCTAGCTGCTCCAAAGCCTTCAATGCTCCACGGGGATAACCACTGAGCGAACCCTTTATTTCTCCATAATACAGCAAGGTCAGACTATCCTGATCACATGCCGTGGTTTCCATCAGGGAAATCAGGCTATCGATTCGCGCTGTAGTGGGAGGAGTATCTGCTGCTGTACTGACCGTGCTGGGGAGCACAAACAAGTGAAAGACGAAAAAGCTGAATAGGCGGCTGGTGTGACTCATGTATCACAAATATGTCACTTATTTTGAATTAGGAACCTCCACATGGGTAGATTGCTTCGTCTGACCTGCGGTCCTCCTCGCAATGACGGTAAACGAAAATATCCCTCCACTGGCTTCAGTTTGCAACTGAAGCTTTTCCCATCCTTCTTTATTTAACAGTTACAACCTGACTCCTCACCCTAGCTCTCCCTGCCCATTGACAACAAATGACCAATCTGCTCGCCTATCCGGATCAGGTTCTCGCGGGTCTGCTTCATAGCAGATTCCACATCTCCGGGGCCAATACCAATGGACAGCAATACCTGAAAATATTTCTTCATCTCTACCGGAGTATTCAATGGCACCTTACCGGCCAGCCCAATTACAGGGATGCCTAACGCCTTTGCTCTGACAGCCACTCCCATGGGCCCTTTGCCACGAAGAGTTTGTTCATCCAGACTTCCTTCACCGGTGATGATCAAGCTGGCTTTTTGTGCTGCCGCTTCAAAAGACGTCACCCTGATGAATTCATCGATTCCATTCACCAAACTGGCTCCCAAAAAAGCATGAAGACCTGCCGAAACACCTCCCGCAGCTCCGCCATGAGGCACGTCCATTTCCAGACCATGCTCCCGTAAGGCTACGGCTCTGAGCCTGGTCAATGACTCCTCCAACATCAGCACTTCATCGGGTGTAGCACCCTTTTGGGGTCCGAAAACGGAAGCAGTGCCCTCCTCACCCAACAACGGATTGTCCACATCACAAAGCAGCACAAACTCACAATCGGTGATGCGCTGATCCACCTGATTGATCTCAATATGGGCCAAATCCACCAACGTTTCAGCTGTAGTCAGTGGGTCGTTACCTTCATCTAAAAACTGCACGCCCAATGCGCTCAAAATACCCATCCCTCCATCCACAGTCGCTGAGCCACCGAGTGTCAGGATGATTTTCCTGGCTCCGGCATCCAGAGCTGCCAATATCAATTCACCTGTGCCCAATGAGGACGCCTCCAATGGATTCAGTTCGTCGGGCTTTAGCAGCCGAATCCCCGAGGCATTAGCCATTTCAATGATGGCGGTATGGCCATTTTCAATCAAACCAAAGGAAGCGTTGATTTTTCTTCCTAGTGGATCATGGACCATTACATTCATCATTTCGCCACCACATTTCTGTACAATGAGCTCACCTGTGCCATCGCCCCCATCGGCTATGGGAAAGCACTCGGTGGTGCATTTAAGTTGACTAGTGATGAGGCCGGTCTCAATGGCACTGGCTACCTCCCCGGCAGACAGGCTGTTTTTAAAGGCATTGGGAGCTATGAGAATGTGCATTTTCTATAATAAAATTAGGGACAAAAGATACACCATTATAAACGAAGTAAGCCCCATCAGAATTGTGGCCACTGAATAAACCCGGAGTATCTCCTTCATGCCTACACCGGAAAACTTACTGATGACCCAAAAGTAGGAATCGTTGGCATGCGAGATCATGATGGACCCTGCTCCCATGGAAAGAACGCAGAGCAAATAGCCCATTTCGGTAGTGATGCCGAGGTTTGGCAAAAGTGGCTGAACAATGGATGCAGAGGTGATCACCGCTACGGTAGAAGACCCCTGGGCAGTCTTCAAGATGAACGCCAATAGGAATGGAAACAAGATTCCCAGCCCTTCAAGTGGGATAGCCTGATTGACGTACTCCCCAATATTGATCGCCACCAGCACTGCTCCGAATGCCGCCCCGGCACCAATAATTACCAATATGCCCCCAGACTTTTGCACTGCGTCTTGCATAAGATGAGACACCGTGTTCTTTTGCCAGCCGCGTTTGGTATTGAAAGCCAGCAACACGCCAATAGCAAGTGCTATGACGGGATCGCCTATGGTTACTAACACCGAAATGACCCAGTTCTGATCCGGGGCATCCAGGGCTATAAATGATCTGATGGCTATCAAAAGAATGGGTACTATAATGGGCAAAAATGCCCTGATCACTGAATGATCGGGCAAATCAGACTCCTGCTCCTCCTCATCTGCCAGAACCACAGGGTTTTTCTTACCCGCATACGTAGCCCACCAGAAACCCACCAGACTGGTGGGGATAGCCACGATGATACCAGCCATGATCAACTGACCAAAATCTACTCCGATGATCTCTGCAGCGGCCGCCGCTCCGGGATGCGGCGGAATCATACAATGAATGGCATATAAGCCGGCAGCCAGCGAAACCGCCATGGTCGCAATAGGCACCTTGGTTTTCCGGGCCAGCGAATTATTCAGCCCATCCAACACTATAAATCCGGAATCACAAAAAATGAGAGTCCCTACAGAAAAACCCGTGAGGTTCATCGCGAGCGCTGCTCTTTTTTCATTGACCAGTTTTCGGATGAAACCAGCCATCACTCGTGTGCTACCCGTATGCTCCAGTATTACCCCGAGGGTAATCCCCAACACAATAACCAGGCCCAGGGATTTTAAAATATTACCAAATCCATTTTTGACATGAGTGAGCACCTCGCTCACAGGCATACCCACACCTATGCCCACTACAAATCCCGCAATGATCAAGGCAAAAAACGGATGCACTTTGAACCGGGTGGTGAGCAAAACAATCACTACTATGCCCGCCAGGAGCCATAGGAATACGTACAAAAAACTATTGATCATAGAGGGAATTTACGGTGTGCCGTGGCTGTCTCCAAAACGTTGGCCATCAAAACCTCGAAATTCTCCTGATCTGAGCAATTGCCTACTTAATACTTCTTCTGATTCCCAACTCCAGTCCTCTCAGCTCCGCCAGCCCCCTCAAGCGACCAATGGCCGAATAGCCGGGATTGGTTTCCTTACCCAAATCATCCAGCATCTGGTGCCCGTGATCTGGTCGCATAGGCATGCGCAGGTCCGTTCTTCCCGCGGCTTTTCTTTTGTCCTGCTCCTGTACCAAAGCATTCATCACAGTATACATGTCCACATCACCATCCAGGTGATCAGCTTCATGAAAATTGCCAGCTGTGTCTCTCCTTGTACTGCGCAGGTGAATGAAATTGATGCGATGCCCCAGTCTTTCTACCATTCCAGGCAGGTCATTGTCTTCACGTACGCCGTAAGACCCGGTGCAAAAGCACAAGCCATTATTGGGACTATCACATGCTTCCAAAAGCTGTTTAGCGTCCGCCTCGGTGCTCACTACCCGGGGCAAGCCCAAAATAGGAAACGGCGGATCATCGGGATGAATGGCCATCAATACCCCTGCTTGCTCAGCGGCTGGTATAATTGCTTTGAGAAATGCGTAGAGATTGTTTCTCAGTTCCTGATCGCCGATAGACGAATAGGTATCCAAAACTGTCTGAAACTGATCCAGGGTATACCCCTCTTCTGCTCCTGGCAGGCCGGCAATGATGTTTTTCACCAACAATTCCTGATCGTCATCCGACAGGTTTTTCAGGGTCTCGGCGGCCTGTTGTTTTTGCTCTGGCGTATAAAACGCCTCTGCCCCCGGGCGCTTCAGCAGGTAAAGCTCAAATGCTGCAAACTGAGCTGCATCAAACCTCAAAGCTCTGGAACCATCAGGCATCTCATAGGAAAGGTCTGTGCGGGTCCAGTCCAGCACCGGCATGAAATTATAGCAGACCGTATCGATCCCACAAGCACCCAAATTCAGGATACTCGTCTTGTAATTTTCGATGTACTGCTCAAATTTTCCGGTTCGTTTTTTAATGTCCTCGTGTACCGGAATACTCTCCACTACTGACCATGTAAGTCCGGCCTGCTCAATCTCCGTTTTCCGCTTCAGAATCTCCTCTTTGGTCCAGATTTCTCCATTCGGAATGTGGTGAAGTGCGGTAACAATACCAGTAGCCCCGGCCATTTTGATGTGTGAGAGCGGAATGGTGTCCTTCGGGCCATACCATCTCCAGGTTTGTTCTAATCCTTTCATATCCTTTGTTTAAACTCCGCTAAATGCACTAAAACCTCCGTCTATAGGCACTACCACGCCAGTCACAAACTTTGACCCATCGCTGCAAAGCCACAGTAAAGTACCCAGCAAATCTTCCGGTTCGCCAAAACGACCCATAGGCGTATGATCTATGATGGTATTGCCCCGATCTGTCAGGCTTCCTTCTGCATTGGTCAGTAGTGCTCTGTTCTGATCTGTCAAAAAGAAACCAGGCGCTAAGGCATTCACCCGGATATTTACTTTGGCAAAATGCACTGCCAGCCACTGAGTGAAGTTACTCACGGCGGCTTTTGCTCCACTATAGGCCGGAATTTTGGTCAGTGGAGTAAAGGCATTCATCGAAGAAACATTGATGATCGAACATCCCTTTTTGCCCACCATATCTTTGGCAAATACCTGCGTCGGAAGCAGGGTGCCAATAAAATTAAGATTGAAAACAAACTGGACTCCATCCGGATCCAGGTCAAAAAAGGTCTTCAGCTCATCATTGGCTTCCAAATCCTCCAGGTGCAAATGTGTTTTGGAGGTGGTTCCTTTGGGATGATTCCCTCCTGCTCCATTGATAAGAATGTCGCAGGGTCCCAGCTGATCCACTACCGTCTGATGTGCACTTTTGAGGCTCTCCAGGGTCAATACATTGGCTTCTACCCCTATGGCTTCCCCGCCACTCCGCACAATTTTATCTGCCACTTGCTGGGCATTTTCCAGCTTCAAATCTAAGATAGCCACTTTCATTTTTTGGGCGGCCAACATCTCAGCCATGGTACTACAGAGCACACCACCACCCCCGGTGATTACAGCCACTTTTCCGGCCAGTTCCTCAAATTTCGGATACATAAATTTTCTTGTTGGTTGATATTAAAAATGGCCAGAAAAGCATTGCCTGCAAAGAGCTGCTTCTCTACCGCTTTGATTGCTTATAAAACCTATTTAACCAGTTCCACTGAAATATTCGCATTGAGTTCGTTGGCAGCCTCTATCAGGGATTCCTCAAACCCATTTTGGTTGGCAAAAGCCTCATTCTCTACTTCCCAGCCCACGAAAAAGTGGAAACTGTATACATCATCCACGGGATTCAGTAATGCGGTATAGGTATTGATCACTCCTTCTCCTTCCTCGGGAGCCTTGCTGAAGCCAGCCAATCCGTCCTGCTTTACCAATATCCCCATTCCCAGGTTGTCGTGGTTTTCACTCTGATTCCCATAGGTGTACATGATCTGCACACCGCCTACTTCCAATTCTCGCTTAGCCACCTTCTTCAGATCCACAATCCCCGTGACCAGTTTTTCATTTCCCTCACGGCCTTCCAGAAGCACCTGACTCTCATAGCTGCGCTTACCAGCCCAAATGGAGATGGTTTCAGTCAGGCCATAGGTGGCTCCGCCCACATTCCATCCGCCATATTTCAGTTGGAGTACAGCCCTCACAGGCCCCTCAGTAATGATTCGAAAATCAGCAGTCTCGGTGTCTCCAAGACGATAAATAGAATCACCCCGAAACATGGCCAGGGCGCCTGCTCCCAGGGATGAGCCTACTTTAAGCACATCCATCCCCCAATCCTGCATTTCGTGATAATTTTCGCCCAATCCAATCTGCTGTACGCAAAGCTGAGGTTTCGCTTTTCCGAAAATGTCCTTCCCATTCCGACTGTCAAAGTAGGTTCTGAATCCCACTAATTCGCTTTCCCAACCAGGTCCCTCATACTGATAAAGGTATGGAGTGCTCAAAGCCACATGATCTGCCGGACGTGAGTTGGCGGCTACAGACGTAAATTGATTATTCCGTTCCGGGCTGTACCCCAGATACACGTTGGTATTCGTGGAAAAATCAGGCAGATCCTCCGTCTCAGTCAGTTCCAGGCTCAAAACGCCATTAGGTTCAAAATCACATTCGAATGCTACTTCATCCCAGATGCCATCTCCATCCATATCATCAAACTGAACAGGAATCAGCTCTCCTTTAGGGTCTTTTAAAGTAAAATAGGAAGTCTTCAAATCAGGGAAATACCTCTTTTGCATTACAAGTCTTTTACCACTGACAGGAACACTCGAGTCGCTGGTCAATTTCAATGTGGTAGTCTTTTGGCATGCCACCAAGCACACCACACAGGTCAATAAGAAGAGGGTACGGTAAATCATAATCAGATCTTTCTGTGTAATTTATACACAGTTTAACAATTTCGCAATTATGTGACCGGGTTTCAACTCCATTTTGGCATATTTTATTCAAATCCACTCACTCCGTACATAATCAGCATCTATTAGTATGCACTGGTAAAACTAAGTGACGCCATCACAGCATTATGGCGCTGAGTAGCGTCTGAGCCTGCTTTGTACTTTAATGCCCCCTTTTTCGGATGATCAGATTGAGCATTCCTTCTAAATATGCATTAGTCAAGATTTAAAAAACTAACTACTTAAGATTATGCAAAAACTACAACGCTTTAGAACTTTGGGGCTGATCTGCCTGACGGCCCTTGCCGGGCTATACCTTGTATCATGTGGAGAAGATGAGGGCGGAAGTGACCCCAAGATCCCAGTGGTACTTTCTTTCTCACCAGCCAGTGGTGAACCCGGAGACAATGTAACCATCACCGGAACTGACCTGGACAACGCTACGGCAGTAACCATAGGCGGTGCAGATGCGGCGATCGTATCGAATACTGCCACGGAGATTGTGGCCACGGTACCAGAAGGAGCGACTACAGGTAAAATCTCCGTGAGAACCGAAGGTGGATTGGGCCAGAGCAGCGCTGATTTTACAGTCATTGTGATAGGAGCCGTAACTGTATCTGGTGTCAGCCCTGTCTCCGCGCAAGTTGGAGGAAATGTAACGATCACTGGCACCGAAATGACCACCGTCTCCTCCGTGAAAGTAGGAGATAAAGAAGCCACGATAGTGGGCACCACAGACACTTCTGTGGAAATCACCATTCCTGAAGGCGTAAGTACAGGTTTGAATTCCCTAACCATAGTAAACGATGGGGGTACCAACACCACCTCAACAGAGGCTGTCAAATTTTATGTCATTAAGCTTCATACAGACCTCACCATGACTTTTGACGGAGAGCAAACAGGCACTTTCACCGGATCACCAGACCCAGAGGAATCCACCGTGTATGGTACCTCAGATGATGCCGCTGTGATAGCTTCTGCGCAGAGTCTGCCAGCAGCCATCGACGGTAACTTTTTCCAGTTTGAAGGATTCAGCAGCACCGCGATCTCAGGAAACTATGCCACCATTGTGCAAAACAGCTCAGCACTTCCTGCAGGTACGTATGCGGAATTTTTCTCAGGAGCTACAGATCAAACCATCTACTTCAATCTGCAAATCCATGTAGGTGATCTTCCGGCTGACTATGATGGAGCATTATTTGGTCTAAGAATGAGATTTGATGGAGACGACTATGAATTTGTGCCTACACCAGCCGAACTGGCAGACATGGGGTTTGCTCCGAACGAGGAAGGCTGGTATAGTCTATCTATTCCGGCTTCTGCATTTGATGATGACGCAGCTCTGGGGACCTTCCAGTTTACAGACATGCAGCGAATAGCCGTGGCTGTGAGAAGAGACTACGGTACAGGTGGCACTGCGGGCCAGCAAGTGACCGCCGAGGATGGAGGTATTTTTTACTCACAGAGTTTTGACAATGTGAGTATTTCAGTGGGGGGACCCTACAGCTTCCCTGAATAACATTTGATCCCAACCAGCTATGAGAGGCAGGAATTAATTCCTGCCTTTTTTTATGTCTTCACATCACCCGGAAATCAGAAACTGTAACCTACGTGTAATGTGGCAAACATGGTCATTGGCGCTACATCATACTGCTCCTGCTCTAGCCGGCTGCTGCCCGATAGCTGATGAGTATACCCCACTCCTCCCCATGGTTTGATGTAAAGTGGCAGACTAAACGGCCTAAGGGTATATCCGAAGTACCCCATAAGCAGCGCATTGGTAAAAGTGCTATTTCCTGTCACTTGGTCGTTTTTTATTTTGAACTGCTGGATACCGGCCTGCCCACCAATGAACCATTTGCGATTCACCTCACTGAAGTGATGCTCCGTGAAGAAACTGTACCCTTGATTGAGTCGGACCTCCCAGCTCTCTTCTTTGTTCATTTCATTAAGGTTCACCATCACATCGGGCATGTCCATAGCATAGGTACCTACACCCAGCAGCAGGTGATCATTACCAACAGGTTGCATGCGCAAATGCAAACTGTACCCTTTGAAAGCAAAAGTCGCCGGGTCAATTTCCACTGAAAATTGGAGATGTTTCGGGTTCTTAGTTTGAGCATCCACTTTAGAAACAATTGCCGATAAGCACAGAACAAGTAATGCGATGATTTTTCGGTTTTTCATAATTCTCATTTTAAATTAGTATACGATATATTTATTATATTTAGTTAAATCAAAAAAAATACTACTTACCCATTTCGATCAAAATCTCTTCGATGTTCCGACTGGCAAGCACCTGCTTCATTTGATCCTCAGCATCCATGAGCAAGCTTCTCACTACCTTTTGCGCATTGTCTGGCCGCTTACCCTCCGCCATAATGTGAAATGTTGTTTGAAAGAGTGACTTTCCCTTCTCCGTAGCATTCAATATATCCAGAATGGTTATTTCAGATGGTTGCCTCACCAGCCTGATCCCACCTAGCTTGCCCTCCCTGGTTTCGATAATTCCAGCCATAGAAAGTCCCTGGAAAATTTTAACTAGTGTGGGCTTGGGGATGTCCAATACTTCAGCAATCATCTGCGTGGACAAAAACTCAAACTGCCCCTGACGGATTTTATCCGAAATAAAAATGACTACCAGAATGGATTTTGAGAAAGAAAGAGGATAACTCATACGATATATTAAGAATATATAGTTAAGACACTCAATCGTTAACGGAGATTGCTGAAATGGGTTACCGGAAAGTGCTCAATATTTAAAAAAAAGACGGAGGGGGGGGGGTATAAAGACTTTTAACACAAGTCGTCCTACCTGCCATTTTCACTCTTTGAAAGCCTTGGATAGTTTATACTCTATGAGGATGAAAAGAAGTGCCAGGTAACCAACAATGATGAAGGCACTCTCCCACCCGGTGAGTTCATCTCCACCCTGAGCCAGATAAACCAGTGTTCCTAAATACATCAGGCCCAGAATAATGAGTCCCCATCCAAATATACGGTTGGCGTAGGCGAAGCGATCGTGACTCTTGAGGCACCTTGTAGACCTGTAGCCCAGCACCCAGTTTCTGTTGCGCTTAAGCAGGAGGTTGAGAATACCAGCCACAATAAAAATAATGACCAACTTATACTCCAAAGGCATTGTGTCCATAGCGGACTAAATCTAATGTATTGGCAAGAACTATCAAGGGTTGGCGTCTGGTAAATTTTCAGGAATCGAGGTGTAGTAACCGGACAGCCAGAACTCCCTGAATGCATCAAACATAGCGTATCAATATGAGGTGACTTGGCTTAGTGAGGGGCCAAAAAAAAGGCACTGCAAAGATTCAATGCCTTTAAGACTGCGACTAAGACTTTTGAGCACTCATTATTTTGGAGTCACGAAATAATTCCAAAGGAGGAAGTACGTTTGCACTTCTATGACTTTAATTACACCATTCCACAGATTCCATCTCTGGTTATTCCTGAGTTTCGCGCTACTGTCATCGGTCTATGTGATGGCACAGCCACACAGATGGGACACGCTGGAGGTGAAGGCATCTGCCTATAATTCGGTAACGGCGCAGACAAAGCCCAACGATGCCACAACCGCGGCATGGGGAGATCAGTTGGTGCCGGGAATGAAGGCGATCGCCGTATCCCGGGATTTGATTGCGCTAGGGCTCACCCACAACACCCGGGTGAAAATTGAGGGAATGGAAGGGGTCTTTCTGGTCAAAGACAAAATGCACCCCCGATGGACCCAAAAAATTGACATCTACATGGGGGAAGACATCCAAAAGGCCCTCAACTGGGGGGTACGTCCGGTGAAGATTTTCTACGAGGTGAAGTAATCCAAAATCACCCCACCACTTCTCAAAAAAATGCCCCGGCTGTAACAACCGGGGCACCAACTATGAAGAGGATGAAACACTTAAAGATTAAGGGGTCACATTAATGGGTACCTTGAGAAAGGTGCCTTTAAAATTTTGATTGAGCACGGTCATAATAAACTCCCTGGTGTCCTTCTCTGGCATCACTTCAATGGCCGCTTTTCCATTCGCCATTTTGATAGAAGAACTACCGGTGGGTGTGCCCATATGTTCTACCAACGTGCCTCCTGTCAGGCATTGAAAATAGACCCTTTCTTCGTAATCCAGGCACCTGCCCTGCTTACTGTCTACCGCCGTGGCAGTGATCAGATAATTACCATTTTCTAAAAGCTTATATGACAACTCCAGAGCCTCTGGAATGCCCGACTTCTCATAAGTATAATTTACTGTGAGGGTATCTTCGGCAACTGATTTACCGCCAATGTAAGCCACAGCCCTAAACTCGCTATCACCCGCAGGGAACAACACGTCCCAGTTGAGTCCACAAGCGGGAAACTGCGTGATATCACGTGTTCTCATTCCCAGGCTCTGCCCACTGATGAAGAGTTCCACGCTATCGGCGTTGCTAAAAACACTGATATTGCGCGCCACTCCCGCCGGGCCGGATCGCTCTGTCCAGGTGTGAGATTCTATGTAGGCAAAAGGCTCCTCCGACCAGTAGCTTTTAAAGACATAGTAGGCATCCTTGGGATTGCCTGCCCGATCCACCAAGCCTTTTTGATTGACATAGGGGATGTCATTTTCCGGCCGCAAGGGGGTACCAAAGTCCCGAAAGGCCCATTGTGCATTACCTGCAAAATCAGGATGCGTTTCAGATACCCTCAGGTGCCAATCAAACAAGTCTACAATGTAGTTTTCACTCCAGTCGCCATTTTGAGCGATGTTAGCAATCTGTACCTGATTGATGGGCTCCTCCCATTCATTGGCATTGATCAGCCCATCCCCGGTCACCGGACTTTCGGTGTGCCTGCCCAGGTGGCTGGATCCGCCGTACTCCATGTGTACAAAATGCGGATACTTTTTCAGTGAGTTATCAATGGCATGCTGATAGTTTTTATAGGTACCAGAGTACCACCCTGACCAGATGGAGGGACTAAAAACATTCACAATATCGGCTCCTTCATAGTACTTGCGCACCGCGGTTTTCCGATAAGGATCAAGAGCATGGGCCAGGTCATTGAGCTCCCGCAAGAAGGCATTGATCTTTTCGGGATTATCTCCATCTTCAAACTCAGGCAGCCAGTAGATCTCATTCCCCAATGACCATAGAATCACACTTGGGTGATTGTAATTCTGATCAATCATTTCTACCAAAATCCTTTTGGTATTCTCCTTCCAAACCTCATCACCCACGCCTCCCCGACACCATGGCAGCTCATCCCAGACCAGGATGCCCAGCTCATCACAAGCTTTGTAAACTTCGGGATCCTGCGGATAGTGACCCAGCCGCACGAAATTGGCACCCATGGCTTTAATGTCTTCTATGTCCTGGCGATGCAGTGCATTGGGCATGGCCGCTCCATATCCGGCATACTCCTCGTGGCGGTGTGTCCCTCTCAGAATCAACCGCTCGCCGTTGAGGAAAAAGGGGCCGTGCTCCTTAAACTCATACCAGCGATAACCATAGGTCTCCTCCACGGCATCAACGACCCTCTTGCCTCGCAACAGCTGTACTTCAGTGGTATATAACACAGGACTTTTCACCCCCCACAGCTCAGGGTCCTTCAATGTGAAACTCATCTCCGCCTGTCCGTCCTGTACATCCGCTTGTTTGCTAAATACAATCTCCCCTGCCGGATTTTTCACCTCCACCTTTACCTCCAACCCTTTGGTGCTTCCTGTGGATTGAGTCTCCACAACGATCCGTGTGCTGCCTGATGTAGCGCTCACCTCCGGTGTTTGGATGGTGATATCCTGAAGATAAGATTCGGCCGTTTTCTTGAGCCAAACATCTCGTGTAATACCCCCAAAAATGAAGAAGTCTGATTGGTGAGACGGGATCAACTGAGGGTGATAGCCATTGTCTACCCGCACGAGTATCTCATTTTTTCCAGCGATCAGCTGTCCTGTGATCTCGATTTCGAAACCCACATATCCGCCGATATGCTCACCAGATTTGGTGCCATTGACGTATACCTTCGTGACATTATTGGCCCCTTCGAAGTAGAGAAAGTACCTGCTCCCCTTCTCTGGAGCGAAGCTGAGGACTTTGCGATACCAGCTCGCACTGCGTCTGTAGCCGGGTTCCAGATCCGTGGCATCCAGATTATTCCAGGTGTGTGGCAGGTCTACTGAGACCCACCCATCCATGTTACGTGCCTTTTCCACGTTGATTTCCGGATTCTCCAGGTAGGACCAGCCCTGGTTGATATTGGTTTTACGATCCGAAAATGATTGGCTGAGAACTGATCCAATCAACAGGAAATATAACACCCCGCCTATTATCGGCCTTGCTAACTGTCTTTTCATCTATTTCAATTCTTTTTGTCTGAGCAACGCCTCCATAAAATAGTAATCCGCATAGATCAGAGGCACATCCACCTCGTCATCCTTGGGCATATTTCCTGTACTGTGTGTCAGAATAAACATATTATTGGTTCCGTCTTCCAGGTAAGCCTCTGATTGCAAGACTTCCAGAATGGCATCGGCCTGTTCGATCATTTTCGGATCAGACACATAAGTACTCAGCTCATAAAGTGCTGAAGCCGTCACACTGGCTGCAGAAACATCTCTGGGCTTGCCCGTGGAAGGGTCGTTATAATCCCAGTAGGGAATGAGGTCTTCCGGCAGACTGGGATGATCCATCATGTAGGTATAAATCTTTCGGGCCTGATCCAAAAACTGAGCCTCCCCAGTGAAACGGTAGACCATGGTATAGCCATACAATCCCCAGGCTTGCCCACGAGCCCACGAGGATTCATCGGAATACCCCTGATGGGTCTGCTTACCCCGAACTGCGCCGGTCTGTGGATCATAATCCACCACATGCCATGAGCTGTTATCCTCTCTGAAGTGATTCTCCATGGTGGTGATGGCATGCTCGCGTGCCATTCGATAATAGCTGGAGTCTCCCGTAAATTCTGTGGCCAAAAAGAGCAGTTCCAAATTCATCATGTTGTCGATGATGACCGGAAAAGTCCAGACATCTTTATTGAAATCCCATGATCGGGTACAGCCTACCACAGGATTGAATCGGGTGCTGAGGGTCTTTGCACTTTCGACCATGATCTCCCTATACTTTGGGTCATTCGTGATCCGGTAGCCATTGCCAAAGCTGCAATTGATTTTGAAACCCATATCGTGGGTACCTGCATTGGTTTTCTGGTCTTCTACCAGGGCAGTCCATTCCTGAGCCAGCTTTTTATAGGCCTCATTACCAGTGTACTCATAGGCATACCAAAGCACGCCCGGATAAAACCCGCTGGTCCAGTCGCGTGAGGCTACCCCACGTATTTGACCATTGGGCTCCAGGCTTCTGGGGAAACTACCGGCAGTTGCCGGATAATCAAGCAGGTTAGCGATTCGGGCACTCAGGCCCGAATCGCTAACTGTTGTTGGGGTGTTCTCCACGTCTGTATCCTCTGGCTGCGCACCCCCTTGATTACATGCACTCATCCACATCCCTACCAGTCCGCACATTAACAATATCCTATTCATTCGGTGATTAGTAATTGAGGTTCTGAGTAAGGTTTTCGTTCTTATCTACGTCGTTCTGATACTTCGGCAGGTAGTAGTCACGTGCAGGGTTGAATGCCTGCTGTTCTAGTCCTCCTGCACCAAATGCCGTCTCGGCCATTTTTCTTCTCTGAATATCGTACCATCTGCCTCCTTCAAAAGCAAGCTCCAGGCGACGCTCTTCCAGTACTGCGGTGCGGAAATCCGCCTGACTCATCCCTGAGGCGATATTGGCCGGAAATGCCCGATCATTGCTCGGATCTCCATCCAACTCCCTTCGTGCTCTGGACCTCACCTGATTCACGTAGCCTTCAGCTTCTGCATTGGGGCCCGAATTTTTCTCATTTAAGGCCTCTGCAGCGATCAGTAAGACTTCAGCATACCTCATCACAGGCTGATCAATTTCCGAATCGCGGCCATTGAGGCCCGAAGGTGCGCCTGATACCCCAAGGGATCTGTAATACTTGGCAATGTGAGGACGTGCCACATTCAATGGGATACTTCCCCACTCGGTGTATGGAGTATCCTCTCCAAGGTAAGTCATCAGGGTGTCAAAGCTTACCGCTTTTCTGTAGTCTCTGGAATCCCAGGTATCATAAACAGCCAAGGTAGGCACTGCTACACTCCAGCCTTCGCCCATGCCAAAGCGCTCGTCTTTACGTGGCCCTGTGACAGACGCCAGATAATCCGTGGAAGGATTGGATCCACCAATGGCTCCGGCAGCATCGTTACCCGAAAAATCGATCTCAAACAAAAGTTCATTAGATGGCGCACCTATAGATGGATCAAACAAATCTGCGAACTCACCCTCCAGTACGTACTGAAATGAACCGCTATTGTCTATCACCCATTTTGCTTCATCATAGGCATCGTTCCAATTCTCCAATGTAAGGTGTACTGAGGCCAGCAAACCTGCTGCCGTACCCTTGCCAGGCCTGGAACGTAATGCCGGTACATCTGGCAGCCACTCTTTGGCAAACTCCAGATCAGCAATAATGCCAGCATAGGTATCTGCCACGGGGTTTTGAGGCAGTGTATACGCCAAAGCCGGATCTGAAAAAGCCACATCTATATAAGGAATCTCTCCAAACAGGCGCACAAAGTGATAATGAATGAAGGCCCTCAAAAAGCGACCCTCTGCCACTACGGCATTGAGTTCCTCCTCAGGCGCATCCACACTTTTGGCGCCCTCCAGGGCATAGTTAATGGCTGCAAGTGCTTCGTACCCTTTCGGCCAAAACTCACTCACCATTCCATTATTTGAACTCATGTTCATCTTGTCCACTTCGATTCTACGAGCTGCAGTGGTCTGATCGCCAATGCTCACCATATCCCCTCTAAGGATGAGCGTGAGGAAAAGCTTACGACCCCAGAATGCCTCGTGCTCTATGGCTGAATAGCCGCCATTGAGGCCTATCTGTACGTCGGCTGGTGTCTTGAAAAAGCCCTCCGGAGACAACAGCCCCACGGGCTCTTCCACCAGGTCGTCGCAGGAAAATGCGAACAACATACCCAGTGCAAAAAATGCTGATAATATATATGATCTTTTCATGATTCTATGTTTTAAAGCCTTCATTATAGTCCCAGATTGATGCCGAAAGTATAGGTGCGAACATTGGGATAACTGGCGTAATCCAGCCCAATATTTCTGCTGCTATTCTGATAGTTCACCTCAGGGTCCAGTCCCGGATAGTCCGTAATGGTCAGGAGGTTCTGAGCACTGGCATAAATCCGCAATGACCTGATGTGCAAGCCGTTCAGCAATGCTGTAGGGAAAGTATAGCCCAATGCGATGTTCTTCAACCTGACATAGCTGGCATCATACACCCATCGGGAAGACACTTTGTACGTCCTGCCGCTTGAAGCTTTGGGAATGTCAGTGTTGGGATTTTCAGGTGTCCAGGCACGTAGTGCAATCTTAGATGCATTGGCTTTTCCCGAAAGGGTCTCCAACTCCATTTGCGTATAGCTGAGCATGTCATTGCCATGTGAGCCCTGAAAGAAAACATTCAGGTCAAAGTTTTTATAACTCACGGTGTTGCTAAAAGCCCAGATAAAATCAGGATGAGGATTACCTATGATTTTACGGTCATCGTTGCTCAGCTCGCCATCTTCGCTCACGTCTGCAAACTTCTCACCACCAGCCTCTTGCTCAAAACCAGAACCCGGCAAAAAGGTGTCACCATTCTGATAGATTCCCTGGTACTCGTACCCGTAGAAAACACCAATGGACTCTCCCTCCAGCAGGAGCTGTGAGCTACCCAACAACATATGGCCGGGTGAGGCACCGTAGATCTGCACTGAGTCTGCCAGCTCCACTATCTTATTTCTATTAGCCGAAATATTGAAGTTGGATTCCCACTGTATTTTTCCCACCAGGTTTTTAGTATTCACAGAGAATTCAAATCCTTTGTTTTCCAGTACTCCAATGTTTTGCCACTGCGAGCCCACGCCTATGTAGCTAGGCAGCGGCCTGTTGAACAAAAGGTCTTTAGTCTGCTTGTTGTAGTAGTCCACTGTAAGATTCACACGGCCCTTGACCAGTCCAATATCCGCACCGACATCAAACTGATCGGTGGTTTCCCAGCTCAACACATTGTTGGCAAGTGACCCTACTCCGAGGGCATTGGTGCCAGCGATGTGTGGGTTGCGTACAGACAAGGTGGCCAACGACTGGTAAGGTCCGATGGCCTGGTTTCCTACAGAACCATAGCTCACGCGCATTTTCAGCTGATCGATCACATCCACAGATTTCAGGAAAGACTCTCCCTTGACATCCCAGGCGAAGGCCGCTGAAGGGAAAAATCCCCATTTTTTGTTGGCTGCAAAATTGGACGCCCCGTCTCTTCTGCCTGTGAAGGTGAAGGTGTAGCGATCCATGATGGTATAGTTCAGTCGGGTATAGAAGGACTTAATGGACGACTGAGAATAACCAGATGAAGGAGTACTTGGAGTAGACCCCTGATTCAAAGCCCAGAAGCGCCCGGCATTGTTGATAAAGCCAGAAGAAGAAGCGCCCCATGACTCGGTGCTGTTTTTCTGATAAGAATAACCATTGACCCAAAGGATGCGATGCTGTCCAAAATCCTTGTGAATGGTGAAGTAGTTTTCACTCAAAAGGGAAGTTTGTTTCTGTGCACTGATGGATGCCAGACCATCCGAGCCTGCTCCACGAATAAGTGTGGTAGGCCAAAACTCACCATCACGCCAGTTGGTCACGCCTATACCGAGGGTGGTTTTGAATGATAACCACTCCGTGATGTCCAGCTCTGCAAAAGTGTTAGACTGAAATCTGTCTGTAATGCGCTCACGGTCATATTCTGTGGCCATGGCATATGGGTTGTCTATCTGATCACCCACCTGAGCTACCGTATAGGAGCCATCTTCATTGTAAATACCCAGATCAGGATTGAAGCGCATCGCTGCACCCACTACACCGGCCTGGCCAGATCCGCCACTGCCTTCCTGAGTACGAATCCCCATGTCTTTGCTACGGCGACCGTAGAGGTTCAAACCAAACTTTAGGTATTCATTGGCCTTCACATCCATGTTGGCATTGAGAGAGTATCTGTTGTACTCAGACCCAATGACCACACCATCCTGATCGAAGTAGGTACCTGACAGGTAGTATCGCACGTTATCTGTGCCACCACTCACCGACAGCTGATTGTTTGCAATCATTCCCTGACGATAGATTTCGTCCTGCCAGTCAGTGTTTGAGCCCAAATACTCATAATTGGGTGAGAAATTCTGAATGTAAGAAGCAAATTCCGGTCCGTCCAAAAGCTCGAGTTTGTTGGTCGTATTCTGAAAAGAATAAGAACTATTGAAATCAACCTTGATCTGGCCGCTGCTTCCTTTTTTGGTCGTGATGAGTATTACCCCATTGGATCCTCTGGAACCATAAATGGCGGTAGCCGAAGCATCTTTCAGTATTTCAATAGACTCAATGTCCTGTGGCGGAGGCATCTCCGCGCCCACAAAACCATCTACCACGCGAATAGGCTCACTGGAAGAGTTGATAGAACTCACTCCCCGTACCCTGATGCTATAGTTGGTCCCTGGCTGACCTCCGTTATTGGAAGAGATCTGCACTCCGGCAGCACGCCCCTGCAGCGTCTGCACCGCAGATAATGCCGGGAAAGCATTGATCTCCGCTGCCTTGACAGAAGAGACCGAACCCGTAAGGTCACTCTTCCTCACAGCGCCATATCCAACTACGACCACCTCATCCAAGGACATCAGGTCCACGGCCAACTCCACACTCACGGTACTACGTCCCGCTACATTGATCTTTTGCTGTTCAAATCCTATGAAGCTAAAAATCAGTGACGAATTATCATTTGGTACGGTCAGACTATAGTTACCTTCTATGTCCGTAATGGTACCACTCTGGGTGCCATCTATCAACACAGACACACCGGGCAAACCGGTACCATCTTCGGCAGAAGTCACCGTACCATTCACTGTCCGCTCCTGAGCGACCGCCCAGGATGTCACACTCATCAATACTACAGACAGCAGGGTCTTATAGTATTTGTTCAAAGTAAAAATCATTCTCATACATTTTTTGGTTTAGATTAGATATATCATCAGGAGCACCATAAAAGCGATCAAAAGACTTAGCGCCACCTCAAGAAAACTGATTCGATGTTTCACAAAATTTTCGTTTGTTAATTCAAGGTCAATCTTAAGACTTTGGCTGGTCACAAAAATCCAGAAGTAGGTATAAAGAAGTCCTAAAAAGTGATTTCAGCTTCTAAAAACGAAGATTTAGCCCTCATCCACCTCTGCCACGGAGAATTTTCCTGCATATTCGGTAGGAGTGGCCGAGTGGTATTTCTGAAAGCACTTGCTGAAATACTTGGGATTGGAGAATCCCACATGATAACTCACCTCTGCCACGGAGACTTTGTTTTGCTCGAGGATCTGAGCAGCCCGCTTCATGCGCATCGAATGAATGAATTCGTTCGGTGTGAGATTGGTCCATGCTTTTACTTTGGTGAAGAGCATGGTGCGGCTCACACCCAGTTCGGTGCTGAACAGCTGGATATTAAAAAACTCGTTAGAAATGTTTTCATCCACGATCTCCAGTGCACGCTTCAGCAGCTTTTCGTCCAGCGAAGACACGGTAATCTCGCTGGGTTTCACGATGGACTCGCTGGCAAACTTCTCACGCAGCCTGTTGTAGGTATTGATCAGGTTTCTGGTCTTTAGCTTGAGTTCCTTCACATTGAAGGGCTTATTGAGGTATTCATCCGCACCAGATTCCAGTCCTTCAAACTTAAAAATCAGTGAGGTACGGGCAGTCAGCAACATGAAGGGAATGTGGCTTGTTTTGAGGTTTGATTTGGCCTGGAAACAAAATTCAATTCCGTCCATTTTGGGCATCATCACATCACTGATGATGAGGTCCGGCACGATTTGCACGGCTTTTTTGAACCCTTCCATTCCATTTTCGGCCTCTTCTATCCGATACTCTCCCCTGAAAACATCCACAATGAACCGGCGCACCGATGGATTGTCCTCTACGATGAGTATGCAAGGCATTTTATCCTCATCCACTACATGGGTCACCTCCTCGATGGAGCCCTCTGACTCCATCAGCTCGGCTTCCACCATGTTGATCTTCTCATAGGTGGAGACATCCTCACTGTCCTTAAAGTCTTTGATGATCTGGTCTTCCTGAAGGTGATCTTTGCCCAGTGGCATACTTACCGTGAATCCCGTGCCCTTTCCTTTTTCACTTTCTACTGCGATGAGGCCCCCGTGCATTTCTACCACTCCCTTGGCGATGGCCAATCCGATACCTGTCCCCTTTTGATGCTGGTGTTTGGGGCTGGCTTCTGTATGCTCCACCTCATAAAAGCGATCAAAAATACGCTCGAGGTGTTCACGCTCCATCCCAATGCCTGTATCAGTAATTCTGAAAAAGAACTGCTTGTCCTCCTGCCAGACCTTGATATGGATACTCCCTTCTTCGTTGGTGTACTTAAAGGCATTGGAGATCAGGTTATAAAAAACCCGCTCCATTTTGTCCCGATCGTACCAGGCCTGGATTTCTTCCGAGCTTTTATCAAACTCATAATTGATCTGATGGATCTTGGCATACTGCCTGAAGGACAGCACGATCTCCTCGATAAACTTCACCATATTCCCCTCTGCGGCATGGAGTTTCTCGTGCTTGTTTTCAAACTTTCTGAAATCCAGCAACTGATTAACCAGCTTGAGCAATCGGACAGAGTTCTTCTCCATCACCTTGAGCTGCTTGTACACCTTATTACTGCCTTTATAATCTTGCAGAATCTGCTCCAATGGCCCCAGAATGAGGGTGAGTGGTGTTCTAAACTCATGAGAAATGTTGGTAAAAAACCGGAGTTTCATCTGGTTTACGGACTTCTGCCGCTCATTTTCAAAGTGCTCCAGCTCCAGCTGATGTCGGAGCCTGGAGCGTGACAGCATGATGTTGTTCAGTGCATACAAGGCCACCACCACGATGATGAAATAGATCGAAAATGCCCACCAGGTACGCCATGGCGCTGGGTTCACCACAATCTTCATAGAAGTAATGTCCTCGCTCCAGATACCATCATTATTGGCCCCTTTCACTTTGAAAACATACGTCCCCGGACGCTGAATAGTATAAGTAGCCGTATTCTTATGGGTGATGTTCCAGTTTTCTTCCAGCCCGGCCAGTCGATAGGCATAGAGGTTTTTATCCGGGTTGATGAAGTTGGGTATGGCAAAATCCAGTGAGAAAATGGCCTGATCGTGATCCAGTGTAATCTGATGCGTCTCCATGATGGAAGTTTTCAAAATACCATCTGCCGCACCCACTTTCACCGACTGGTTGAAAAGCTTGAGATCGGTGATCACCGTGGAAGGAGCGTATCTATTGGTTCTGATTTTGTCAGGAAAAAAAGCCGAAAGTCCTTGAGGCCCGCCAAAGTACATCATACCGGACTGGCTTTTGAAACAGGCGTTGTTATTGAATTCGTTAGAAACCAGACCGTCGGACTCATCAAAGGTGAGGGTGTTGCCATTCTCGGGATTCACCTTGCTAATACCCTGATTGGAACTCACCCAAAGGTAATGCTCGCTGTCCTCCAAAATGCCATGAATCACATTGCTGTTGCCATCTGAAGAATCAAAAATGGGGAATGAAATGAATTCGTTGCGCTGTGAGTCATACCGGCTCAGCCCGGATTCATAGGTACCCACCCAAATGCGTCGGAGATGATCTTCAAAAATCACCAGTACATCTTCACCGGACTTCTTTTGTTCGTTGTAGAAAAACCGCTCGAAGGTGTAGTTGTGGTCGGCGATATTTCGAGCCGGCAATTTATTGAGTCCGTATTGGGTGCCTATCCATAGATTACCATCGGCATCCTTACAGAGGAGCCGCACCTGATTATCGCTCAGACTTCCGGCATCTGCCGGGTCATACAGGATGTTTTCTGAGGTTTTGGAGCGGGTATTTAGTAGATGAAGGCCGCCCCCAAAAGTACCCACCCAAAAGAGTGAGTCATTTTCCTTCAAAATAGCATATACGCTATTGTGACTTAGTCCCAGGTCTTTATCAAAATGGGCTTTGAACGTACCGGATTCTGTATCAAAAACATCGATCCCGGTGTTCAGGGTACCTATCCATAAATTTTTCCCAGACTCCAGATATAGCGCCTTGATGTTGTTGCTGGACAAGGCTGCAGATTTACCGGTAGCTTTCAGATGGCTAATCTTCCCGTTTTTAGGATTGAGAAAATTAATCCCTCCACCCTCCGTACCGATGAATATCTTCCCGAACTGATCCTCCACGATGGAGCTCACTACATCATAGCTCAGTCCATTGCCAGCTGGCAGCTGCTGGTAGTTTCTGAAGTTACTATTGGTTTCATCCAGCATATTGATCCCGCCATAGTACACACCCACCCATAGGGAGCCTTTCTTATCCATAAAGGTGGATTTGATGGTGTTCTTGCTTAGGCTTTGGGCGTCATTGGGATCGTTGAGGATTGGCAAGAAAATGCCCGGAGTACTCATTTTATTCAGCCCGCGATAAGTACCTACCCAAAGGTTTCCCTCCCCATCGAAGGTCAATGACCTCACATCGTCATTGCTAATGGACGCGGGATCTTCGGGATCATGGTGAAAAGCAACAAATCGATCTTGCTCCTCCAGTCTATGGAGGCCACCTCTGGTACCAAACCAAAGTGTACCATCCAGACCTTCCGCAATGCTCTGCACAAAGTTATCGCTAAGAGTACCCAGCTGGCCGGGAGCCGAAAGGTAGCGATCAAAGTATATCTTGTTTCCCTCACGAGCCGACACCCGGTTAAGGCCTTTTGAAGTGCCTATCCAGATATCATCACGGCTATCCTGAAAAATCTCCACCACATAATTGCCGGATAAGCTCTTATCATCTGCCGGGTCATGCTGCACTCTGAACGACTTCCCATCTTTATAAATGGTGAGTCCACCACCCGTGCCGACCCAGATCTCCCCATTATCCATCTCATGAATGGCCCATACACTGTTATTGGCCAGGGAGGTGGGATCATTCTTGTCATTATAAAACCGATAAAACCGGCCCTGACTATAGCTGTATCGGTTCAGTCCATTGTATGTGCCCACCCATAGATCCCCATACTGATCGGTGAGGATTTCCAGAACATCATTGTTACTGATGGTCGTAGAGTCTTTGGGATCATTCCTGAAAACCGTGAACTGATTGCCATCATAGGTGTTGAGCCCATCTCGTGTAGCAAACCATAACAATCCTTTTTGGTCCTGAGCAATGGCAATCACTGAGCCTTGCGAAAGCCCATCAGCTGTGGAAAGGTGTCGAAATCTGTGATTTTCCTGACCAAAACCCAGCCCTCCGACCAGCAGTAAAGAGATCACAAAAAAGACTCTCCTGTACTCAATTAAAGTATTTTTCAACTTTATGTTCATCATTTCGGGGTACGCCTACATGTAAAAATTACGGAATATTCTCCATACTATTGCCATCACCTGGTCCTCATGTCCAGCTGATACTGATAAAGCGAAGGAATGTCACTGATCCGCGAGTTTACCCGCTCAATATAGGCATCAGGCCCATAAACTACCGCTATTTTTCTGTTCGCATATATTCCCAGCAAACGGGCCATGGGTCCGTCTGCCATGCCATTTAAAGTCACCACTCTGGTGGTTTCAAACCCATCTCCGAAGGTCACACCAATGTTCCAAAAAGTGGTGTAAGCGCCATGTGCAGGCTTCCAATAGCCAGCACCCCCGCCTGCAAACAGGGGGTATTCATCTGCTCCATTTAAGGATACATTCACCCTGATGTTGTCAAACAAATTCTGATGATTTGCCCCCGCATGCTGATCGAGAATAGGAGCCACCTCCACCTGACAGTCGGCATAGACACTCTTAGTAGAAAAGGTATTGAAGCTCAAAGGATGCCTGACCACATTGCGAACCCGCAACCGCTGCACCAGTACGTTGTGTACCCCACTCATCGCCACTGAGTAGTGGGCTATTTTCTCCCCGGAGGTTTCTATGTCACTGACCGTCACATTGGCAATTTCTTCTGTCAATATCCCACTATCTGCATTCTCAATCTTCACGTCTGTCACCCATCCATTGAATAGGCGGGTGAGGTAAATGGCGTTATACCCCTCCTCTACATGATGGGCGATATTAGGCGCCATAGGAAAAACGATTCGAATATGCTCGATCCCCACTTCTTCCAGGTGGAGCCACTCCACCATAGTCGGAGCCCAGGCTTCTCTGATGTCCATGAGCAGCGGGTCCTTGATGGTCACTTTATTCCCCGCGACCCTTGTAATGAGCGCACGCTGCTGCACCAGTGGATGGGTGGGATAGTTCCAGTGATGAGTACCTATTTTCAATGGGCTTTCGCCATACAAGGCCTTGATCAATGAGCCCTCCTGCCCTTCGGTGTTGTACCATTCTAGCTGGACCACCTGCCCCACTTTTAGATCCTTGGCCGATGATACGGTTAGCTCATGGGTGCCACGCTTACCTGTCAGGACTTTGCAAAGCACCACAGGCTCTGCATCATACTTGTCCAGGTAAGCCTTGGTGCGTACTCCCGGCTGGCGCGTCCAGATCACCCCACCCGCCCAGGCATATTGTGAAAAAGGTAAGTCAAGATTATTTTCTGGTTCTCGCTGGCGCTTATCCAACTCCACCAAATATTCCCGGAGCTCTGATAACGCTGGAGGATCGGCAAAATAGCTCATGGGCCTGGGGCAGTAAATAGTGGTACCATTGACACCACTTCCACTTCCTCTCAATACCATGTGGCTCCGCTCAATATACAGCACCTCGCTCAGGATGATATGTCCGGGAGGAAGCTGCAAGGTCACGGGCCCCGGCACCTCATGGGCTGCGCTGAAAGCTTGCTGAAGCGCTTTACTATCGTCCCGTCCGTCATTGGGAATCACTCCAAAATCAGTGGCGTAGAGCACTTCACCTTCAGTCAAACCCGGGAGTGGATCTTCTCCAAAATGATACCCGGCATAGGAAAAATCCGGAAGATAATTCGCTTGGGCAATGGCTCTATTGGATAACAAGTCGGGTAAATCCTGCGCCTGTCCTGTGAGGGTTGAGCATGCCCAAATGCCCAAAATCAACGTGTAAGTCCTTTTCAATAGCTCCATCCCTCTTACTTTTTGATAAATCTGAAAACATGTCCCTCTGTATGCAGAAAGTAAACACCCGGCATCAATGACTCAATGGAAATTTCGGAGCCGCTACCGGTCCGAACCACACGGCCTCCCATGTCCAAAACACGGTAGTTTTCTGCTCCTTCCATATGCAGAAGTTTTATCGTGTTGATAGCAGGATTGGGGTACACCTCCGGTTTCGGCGCAATAGTCGCATTCAAAATCAGTGCATTTTTAGTATCATCAGGATCATCCGCATTGTCTACATACCCTGTTGGCTGTGCACATCCATACTGGCTCACCTCAGGATTGCCCAGGCCATCGCCGTCCGCATCCTCAAACCAGTCCAGGCAGGTATCTACATTGTTCTGCACATACCCATCAGGTCGCTCACAGGCGTAAACAAAAGAATTGGGATCACCCATACCATCCCCATCGGCATCCTCATACCATGCAGGGCAGGCGCCTATTTCTGTTACTTTAAAATCCGCAAAAAGCACCTCCTCATCGCGGAGAGAATTAATGTCATTCAAACTGCGGTAGATTCCCCACTTGGGACGCACAAACGAAGACCCTGTTCTCCACATGTCTATTTCGTTGCTGGTGTAGCTCAGCACTTCGGTACCATCCAGCAGTTTCAGACTCACATCCAGGGTGCCTGTATTGTCTGCATATTCCACTTTGCAGTAAGCCTGTACCCATTGGCCTTTGATGAGAGACAGATCGGTGTATGTGACCGTCGTGTAGTTGTTGCTCCCTCTGCCATGAATGAGCTGAAGCTGTTCAGGATCACCCTTACGTGGTGTGATGGTCAGCAGCGGATTCGCAGCATCGTTACCACCCACAGCTTTCAGCTGAAAGAGATGCGTGAAGTTGCTCGAAGGCTGAAAAAATTCATCAATCTTAAAAAACCACTCATAAGTGACCACCTCACGCTGAATGGCTTTCAGGTAATCGGGAGAAGGGTCATACGCTTTGATTTCATTCCTTTGGCGATCCACATTGGTTTCGCACCGATCGGTATCTATGTCTTTGTGAATGTAAAACTTGAACACGTTCCGTTCGAGCTCATCATCATACAGTTCTTCTATGTGTTTGAAAACTTCTGCATGGTCACAGTCCGGCACCTCCAGGGGCGAGCCGCCCAAAGCACTCTCCAGCAAACTATAGGTATCTCCCGGACCATCGGCCGATATGGTAGTGACCGTGGTGTCTTGTGCGATGGATGGATAGTAAAGAAATACACCTGCTAAAATCAATAAGTATTGCTTCCCGAGTCTCAGGTAGTTGTTCATCATATGAAGTTGGTTGCCAAAAAATTTCAGACCCTAAACCTATTAAGAGCCCGGGTAATCAGCGTCCGAAACTGGGGGTACAATCGTTCAAAACAGCTCAAAGGAGTGTTTAAACGATAAATGATTGTAATTTGCATGTAGGAACACAAAACAGAGAATGAACAAGAAAATCAAGGAAAACCAGGTGAATTGGGGCATCGTAGGGGTAGGTGATGTATGTGAAGTCAAAAGTGCACCAGCCATGAACCTGGTCGCCAACTCGAGGATAGAGGCGGTCATGCGAAGAAATGCCGACAAAGCGCAGGACTATGCCAAGCGCCACCAGATCGAAAAATGGTATAGTGATGCCGATGCGCTGATCAATGATCCCAAAGTTAATGCCATCTACATCGCCACTCCCCCAGATGCACACCTGGAATACACCATCAAAGCGGCCAACGCTGGCAAGCCTGTGTACGTGGAAAAACCCATGGCCCGAACCCATGCCGAGTGTCAGGAAATGATCTCCGTTTGTGAAAAAGCGGGTGTACCACTCTACGTAGCCTACTACCGCCGGGCCCTCCCCCATTTTCTGAAAATCAAAGAACTGATCGAATCGGGTGCTATCGGAGACGTTCGGTTTGTAGAAGTGAGGATGTGTAAGCCATTGGTGCCAGACATTATCACCCATCAAACCAATCATTGGCGGGTAAATCCGGAGGTTTCCGGCGGAGGATACTTTTATGATTTGGCCAGCCATCAGCTGGATTTTCTGGATTTCCTTTTTGGTCCCATCCGAAAGGCGAGCGGATATTCAGCCAATCAGGGCGGACAATACAAAGCCGAAGATATCGTAACCGCCAGCTTTGAGTTTACCAAAGGGGTGCTCGGTACCGGCAGTTGGTGCTTCGCTTCAGGAGAAGTGAGTGACAAAGACATTACTACCATTGTAGGCTCCAAAGGGGAGATTTCTTATGTGTCCTTTGGCAAGGCCGAAGTGACGCTGAGGAGAGATGCTTCTGAAGACAAGGTCTTTTCCTTCGACTTACCCAAACACATACAGCAGCCACTCATTCAGCAGGTGGTGGACGACCTATTGGGCAATGGCATGTGTGTGAGCACAGGTGTAAGCGGAGCACGTACCAACCAGGTGATGGAATGGATGGCTAATTCGTAAGTCTCCAAACCACTCCCACTTCTACCCCCAGCACCTCACTAGTGACATCATTCAGTCGTGTTTTGGGTGTGGACTGGTCTTTTTTGTAGACGGTATCGATCCCCCTGCCTGTGGTCCAATAACTGTAGGAAGGCCGTAACTCCACACACAATCCCCCAGACATTTTGTAAGACATGACCAATTGATTCTCCAGTCCGAAACCTTTGGCTCGGTGCCTGAAACTCACCGGATGCTGGAAACGCTCGATCAGGTTCCAGTTGCCGGTGGCATGGTATCGCACCTGATGATAAGTGGTTTTGAGGGTGATCCCAAAGGCGCTTTCGGCCAGCAATTGCAACCTACCTGTGAGTAGCGGTCCATACCATTGATTGGTATAAGAGCTACGTAATCCCATCTTTTCATTGAGCAGAAAAAAGCGCTGGCTCATAAGTCCGTAGCCCCCACCAAGGGTGAAGGTCATGCTTTTTCTTTTGAACACCTGATACAATAAGCCGCCCTGACTGGCCAGGGCATATCCCTTTCCGGCATCCACTTTGGCAAAAAACACACGTCCGGTACGATCATCCCCCTCATAGTCACTATCGGTGACGCTCCCTTGCACCAGTACCTGGTGCTGGTACTCGGCGAAAACCGCCCATCTTTTGGTGATGGGGTGTTGGTAGGCCACCAGGGCTCCTGCTCCCATCACACGTTGCCATTTCAGTTCTGAAAAAATATTGGGCGAGGTGCCATTGAGGTTGCCTGCTATGGACCAGGTGAGGCTTTGCCGAGTATAGCTCATCCCTGCGGTCAGTTGGGTCTGTCCGTGAGCAATAAGTTCCGCAACGAACAAATTGAAGAATATAATGAGTCTTAGTTTCATAAAAACAAGCACTGTCCCAGTGCCTTGGAGAGGTCCATCCGACAAGCTCCTGTGATCTGCTCTCCTCCTCCCCGGGACAGTGCCCTGGGTTTAGCTACTGATTCTTGCCCATTTCAAGTCATCAAAATAGATGTAACCTGTGCTACTGGAACCCCAGTAACTCTGACTTCCACCTCTGAAAACAGAGTAGTACAGTCCCTTTACTTTTCGCTTAGAGTCAGAAGAAGCCCATTTGATGTTGTCTCTTCTCAAAACAGTGCTTCCATTCACTTTCATCTCGGCGGTGCCATTGTAGGAACTTCCTGTATTGGATTTCATATAAAACCCAATGGTGTACCAGGTACCTCGGGACAATGCTCCGGAGCTCGGATATGTAGCTCCAAATGACTCACCGCAGTTGCTGGTCATGCCCTGATGATACAGATAGGGCTGAAAATACACCCGGCTGTCACTAGAGTTTGGTGAATACCACATGGCGCGCATGCTGCCTCCGTTTCCGGCCTGGGCATCACTGGCTCTGCAGCCTGTCACTCCATCGCCTACCTGAAAGCCCCAGCCTACTTTGCCACCACGGCTCCAGTCAAACTGGCTGTGGAATCTCACTTTATACTCCAGCCAGTACTCTGTACCGTCCGAAACATCAATTCTGGACTCCATACCCCCGGAGGTTCCCACCACATTGGCAGCCAGGGTGATTCGAAGGGTATTAGAAGAAATGTAGGTAGCCCCCGCATCCCAGCCGGAAACATTCCCGAAATCGGAAGAAGCGGTGGAGGATGAAACCTGCCCATTGGAGCGGGTGAAATAAACCTCCCGGCTGGAATAGATCGCCCGGGCCTCAGTGGCGGCATCTGCATCGATGATGGCCGAGGGCTCCGTGATGTCCTCCTGGCAGCCCGTAAAGAGCAGGCCAAAGCCCAGAATAGCACACAGGCTCAGGGCCTTCAATTGGTGTTGATTGTTGATCATAGTAATCGTTTTTAATTGGTTAGAAATAAATAAATGATCCTGTCAAAGAATCGTGGTTGGAAAATTTCTTTAGGATGAAGCCTGATTCTCCTGAGCCACTGCGAGCTGCTCTCGCAGGAAGCTTACATATGGAGAATTCATGGACGGCCTCAGTTTCATGGCCTCTTCAAAGTGTGTTTTTGCCTCTGCCAGGAGACCCGAGGTAAGGAGGGCCTCAGCCAGGTTCAGATGTGCCTCAGGGGATTCAGGATAAAGCTGAACAGCGTGCAGAAATACCTCGGTGGCATCTTCCATTCGGGAAAGCCTGTGCAGAAGATTGACCCCCAGCTGACCCAGTAAAGCAGGCCCCATCAGGTAATCGCCCCCGCCTGCCATCATCAGGCTGTCGTGCCAGGCCAATACTTCCTCCAGGCAGCGTCCCTCATTGAGTTTTCGGCTCATAGCGATGTGAATGGGATATTTTACTGTACTCAGCGATGTCCCATGCAGGTGATCGAGAATGTGCTCACTGATGACAGAAGGATTAAAATCGTCAGAGGTGTTGGAGAGTACCATCACTGCCATTTCCTGTGCGGGAATCAGACTGAGATCACCACTGAAGCCGCCAGCATTCCAGCTGTTGTGAAATACCCGCACGCCTTCCGAGTCTCTGATCTCCCAGCCATAACCCTTGTAGGTGTTTTCTCCGGTTTTGTAGTGGGCAGTCATGAGCTGATCAATAGAAGCCGATGAAAGACCTCCCTGAACCGTGTCTGTTCTCAAAACCATTTGCATCCATTTGGCCATGTCGCCCACTGTAGTATGCAAGCCAAAGCTCCCCGCATTTTCGCGGGTATATGGATAAATCTCCGATTCCCTGAGGTCATAGCTGATCCAGTTGAGGATCTCATGTGGCCGGGCCAGCTCTGCCGATGAAGTATCAGGAAAGAAGCTGGAGTGGCGCATCCCAAGAGGCGCCAGCGTTTCGGCATGTACCACCTCTTCGAAAGACTTCTGTTCAGACTTGGCCATCAGATCGGCCAGGATATCATAGTTATAAGGCGACCTTTTGCATTGGGTGCCGGGCGCAAACATTACATCCTGAAAAATAATGCTGCGAGTGGTGGCCTCCAATGCGTCCTCCTCATAGGCCGGCATATCCCAGGCCGGATTGAAATGAGGAATACCAGAAGTGTGGGTAAGCAGATGATGTGCTGAAATGCGCTGGTAGTCCCCCTGCATCTGAAAGTAGGGCAGCTCCCTGACCACCGGGTCCTGCAAGCTGAGTTTGCCTACTTGCTGCAGACGAAGTGCTGTACTCGCCACCAACAGCTCTGAGAATCCTCCGGCGAAAAACACCGTGGAATCTGTAAATGGTATCTTCCTGGCCAGATCACTGTAGCCAGTGGTAAGGTAATAGGCCGTATCGCGTGTGACCACCACTACAGCCATAGCGGGCAGCGGATAGGTTTGAACTACTGATTGGGTAAAACTTTTGAGTGCCGGAATGTCCAGGCGTGCTTTATAAGAGGAAGTATCCTGTACCGGGCTGCATTGGGTGAGTGCGAGGCAAAAAAAGACGAGTGAGCAGATTCTTCTATCAAGTACCATAATTGCGATATTGTGTTCATCGCAATTTGACCGGTATTTTATACTCCAAAATTCACAAATAGGTATAAAATAGTACGTTTGATTGGGGTATTTTCAAAATATAAAAAGGTCGCTGCCTTTCTCTCAGACGAATAGGAAGGAGAATCTCATCCAGTCAGAAGCTCTCAGATTCGATAACAGGCATTTTCTTCCCATCTGTCATGGTGAGCTCCGTCGTACCATCAGACAGATGGTAAGGTAGATCGATATAATAAGGCATTGTCTTACTCTTCGAGGAGATCAGAGTGACAATGCCCATAGACGCTTTGCCTTGAAAATGTCATACTAAAATCAGAATAACAATGCCAGACTCAGCGTGATAATGCCAGAGATAGAAAATGTCATGCTGAGCTCCGTCGAAGCATCAGACATTTTCACTTTCTGGTATAAACTATCGAAAGAGTGACAATGCCTGGATCAGCGTGAAAAGGTCATTTCTTATCCTATTTGCTCCATGTAGGTGTGCAGACACACCTCCCAATACACCAAACCGACACACACGGCAATTACACCGTATATTGCCGAGTCATCCGAACTATTACTTGTAAAAAGCATCATGAGTATCTTCAACATTATCACGATCCTGATTATCCTTTCGGCCATTTTTGCATTCATTAATACCAAATTCCTGAAACTGCCTTTTACCATTGGGCTGATGATCATTGCCATTGTTTTCACTGTAGGGATCACCATTTTGGGAAGTTTTAATCATTACATCCTGGATGAAGCCAAGCTACTGATCCAATCGGTAGATTTTGAGACGGCACTGCTTGATGTAATGCTCAGCTTCTTGCTATTTGCCGGGGCCTTACACACCAAACTTGATGCTCTAAAAAAGCAAAAAGGGCCCATTGCTCTTTTTGCCACCATTGGCGTAGTACTCTCTACTTTTCTGATCGGCACCATGATGTATTATTTATTCATGGCCTTTAGCTATCCCATCGATTACGTATACTGTCTTCTTTTTGGTGCCCTCATCTCTCCTACCGACCCCATTGCGGTCTTGGGAATATTGAAGGAAGCCAATGCCCCCAAGAAGCTGGAGACCAAGATTGTGGGCGAATCGTTGTTTAACGATGGCGTGGGTGTGGTGATTTTCATTGTACTTTTCAAAATCGCTCAACAAGGACTGGATTCCATGAGTTTTACCGATGTGAGTTTGTTGTTTGTGTCGGAAGTAGCTGGGGGGCTTATACTTGGCTTACTGGCAGGTTGGGGTGCTTTCCGGTTGATGAAAGTCATAGATCATTACGAAACGGAGGTGATCATTACTTTGGCGTTGGTCATGGGCGTTTCTGCTTTGGCCCATTACTTACACGTATCCGGACCACTCGCTGTAGTGGTAGCCGGGATTTTTCTTGGCAACAAAGCCCCAAAAATCGCCTGGTCAGACAATACGCACTTGTATGTTGACAAATTTTGGGAGCTCATAGATGTCCTGCTCAATGCCGTTCTCTTCGTGTTGATCGGACTTGAATTGCTGGTCGTCACTATGAATGGTGCCTATTTCCTGTTTGGCTTGATGGCTATTCCTCTGGCACTTTTGGCAAGGTATATTGCGCTCTCTGGCCCTGTGGCCATTTTTAAAAACAAACTGAACTTCATCCCCCAATCGAACCTAATCATGACCTGGGGCGGTATCAGAGGGGGTATTTCTATAGCTTTGGCTTTGTCCTTGGAACCTCAGATGGGGCGTGAGCTCTTCCTTACCGTCACCTATGTGATCGTGGTATTCTCTATCATCGTTCAGGGGTTAACCATCGCTCCTTTGGTGAAGAAGGTTTTGAAGGGTTCGGAATCTGATTAATGGATTTCCTTTTTTCTCCATAGTGGTGCGCACATCAATCCTCCGAAAAGAAAATCCTATTATTTGTGCCCAAATTGTAATCCGAAAGCGGATGAGTATCGCCGTTTGGAACCGTCATTCCGCGCAGGCGGGAATCTCATCCAGTCAGAGACTCTCAGATTCGACAGCAGACATTGTCTTCCCATCTGTCATGGTGAGCTCCGTCGAAGCATCAGACATTTTCACCTACAAAAAAATAAACCGGAACCCAAAAGGGCTCCGGCTTAACAAAATTCCGAGTAAACTCAGATTAATCTTTGATCATCTTGAAGGTTTTCAACTGTTCACCAGACTGCACCTTGAAGAAATAAATACCCGCCTTGAGGGATGCTGTATTCAATAACTGATTGACAACCCCATGCTCATCAGCGCTTTCGACCTGGTAAAGCGCCTGCTTACCAGACATGTCCCATACGGAAATCTGATGATCCTTTCCTTCCTGAGACTGAATTTTGATCTGTACCTGACTGGTAAACGGATTGGGATAAACCGCTACCGATGAACTGAACACCTGTGTAGGGATTAGCTCAGCTCCTAACCTGGAACCACTCACAGCCTCCAGTGTCCAATGCCCGCTGTATGCACCATTGTAGACCGAACCGTGCTGCGCATAGCCTGTGAGGTTTTCAATGTGGACATAGTCACCTGACTGCCACCTGTTGCGAATGCGCTTGTGACCATCAAAGTCCTCCAGCGCCCACTGCGCACTCCAGGCACCAGTACCAATATTTGTACACTCTACATAGCTCTGCAGGGTTTCTATGTTCAGGTAATCACCTGTAGCCACATTCTTGATCGCCGTGTGACCATCCACACTCTCCAATGTCCAATGAGACGACTGGTCTCCGACCGAAGGATTGCCATAGGCCGCCTGACTACCATTGTCATACAAATAGGTGCCCTGCCATCTGTTTTTGATACGGTAGGCACTACCACCACCGCCACCTGATGCTGTGGTGATGGTCACACTATTCAGATTGTAACCACCTGAATTCATGTAAATACGCATGATCTGACTGCCAGCGCTCAGACTAACGCCGGTAGCAGTCACGGTTTGCCAGCTTTGCCATCCCCCGGTATTTGGCACTGTGAGGTTGCCCGTTTTGTCTACGCCATCAAACTCTAGCCGAACCGTACCACCTACTGCACCTGCCACTCTCACGGCAATATCATAGTTGCCTGCTGCAGATACATTGACCGAATACTCCAGCCATTCACCAGCATTGGTCCAGCCCACACTATAGCCTCCTTCAGAACATGCCTCAATGTCTACCCCTTCTGAGGTACGATACTGACCGCCATTGTTGCTGGCGTCATTGTCATGAAAGGCCGTACCCTCGCCTCCATTGTCAAAGTCTTCTGCCTCGATGGTGCCGGGGATGGCTCGCGCCGATCCTCCGAAAGGTGTCTGCCCAATGGAATTGACCGTAAGGGAGAAGGTCTGTGTACTGGTGCATCCACCCACATTGGTATAAGTGGCCACGTAATTACCGGATTGGCTCACCTGTACATTGGTCAGGGTAACCTCACGGGTAGTCGCGGAGAAACTATTGGGTCCGGACCAGCTCCACGATCCACCAGAGGTAGGCTGTGGGCCGAAAGCCACCGATCCACCTGCATCCAGGGTGGCACTGGCTGTCTGATTCCACGCACCACCATTCACCTGTGTGTAGGGCGTGATTGCTGTAGGGCTGCACGCTCCGGGGTTGCTGTTGTACCAGATTCCATTCTGATACCAGCCATCTGAACCTCTGGATAAATCCGCCGACTGGCTGGTGCCATCATTGAAGATCAGGTTGGTAGTGGTCACATTGGTGAAGGTGTGGGCATACCAGTCTCCACCCTCATTGGTCATGGCCACACCCGGCCAGGATCCGTCTGCCAAAACCCCTGACGGCTGTGCAGCCCACCAGTAGATATTGATGCCGGTACCCCATGCGGATGGCCTGTAGAAATGCACGGTAAAGCTCGGAGCGGTATTCACGGTGATCACTGAAGTATCCGTGAAGCCACCGTCCTGAGTAGTAGCAGTGATGGTGGCCGTACCCGCAGCGATCGCCGTTACCAGTCCGGAAGTATTCACGGTAGCCACACTGGTATTACTGGAAGACCAGGTTACGTTTTGGTTGGTGGCGTTAGATGGCTGCACGGATGCCGAAAGCTGAGTGGTCAGCCCGGCATTGATGCTGGCACTGGCCGGATTCACAGCGATACCGGTCACGTCTACCTGCGGTACATTTCCATTGGACACTACAATGTACTGATACGGGGTGAGGGTAACATTCTGGCCGGTGGTCCAGCTCACAGAAGTACCCGGATTGAAAATGTCAGTGTAGGACCCAGCCATACCGGATGGGATGGTAAATGTGCTGTTGCTTCCTCTTGGGTTGATCAATACGGCTACTTTCTCTCCTCCGCTTTCTTTGGTAAAGGCAATCACATTCGGGTTGGTATTGGCCGGGTCGATGTAAGAGGTAGGCTGTCCCCTCCTGAGTGCCACGCTGTTGTTTCGGGCATTGAGGATCTTCTGCATCTCAGTGTAAGCTGTCAAGTCCTGCGACCAGTTGATGTTTCCTGAATTCCATGGATATGTCAACGGATTGGTGTTGCCCACCTCGATCCCATTGTACACAAAAGGGACCCCCCGGTGGTAAGTCGCCAGTGCAAAGGCAGACATGACGGCATTTCTCCCGCCATTGAGGAATGAAAACGGTGAGCCATCGGCGTTGTAATCGTCATGATTGCTTAGAAATCTCGCCACCAGCTGTGTGGAGCTGGCTCCATTGTATTCACCGGCTGTCACACCATCCAGATTGGTTACGGGTTCGCCCGAGTTCCAGATTTTCTTCATCACATTCCAGTAGAAGTTGGTGCCGAAGATGTAATCGAACCCCTGAGCATAATGCGCCCCAGGCTGGTTTTGTCCACAGGTAGTACATCCTGAGTTGGTCCCCTCATTTGACCCTTCCGCCAGGAGCAGCAAATCATGCGTACTGATTCCCCGTAAATTACTGATGGAACTGTTCCAAAACGCCTGCGGTGGCTGGTCGGCCCAGTCGAAGCGAAAGCCATCAACATTGGCTGCAAAGATCCAGTAGCGCATCGCGTCCACCATGGCATTGGCAGCTCCGCTCTGAGTGAGGTCTATGCCTGCCACATCACCGAAGCAAAAATCTGGTGCCGGACATGGGGAGGTCGTATTTCCACTGCCATCCTTTATGTACCAGTCAGGATGCTGCGACACCCAGGGATGATCCCATCCGGTCTGGTTTACAATAAAGTCGAGAATCACGGCCATGCCCATATTGTGAGCATCCTGCACCAGGCCCCTAAGGTCATTGAGCGTACCCAGGTCTGGTGCCACCGATTTGTAATCCGAATTGGCATAGGGCGAACCTGAGGCCTGGCTGTCTGTGCTCACCGGGAAGATCGGCATCAGATAGAGTACATTGATGCCCAGATCCCGAACCCTCTGGAGGTTGGCACGCGCTCCGGCAATATCTCGCGAGGAGCTGTATTCCCTCAGGTTCATTTGGTAGATATTGGCATCCATCCGGTCAGGTACTCCTGCGAATGGGGTGCCGTACTGAGCAGGATCCTGCGCCAGTGCTAATTGGGAAATGGTCATCAGGATCAGTAGCCAAAGACCGGCCAAACGACTGTATAAAGTTTTCATCATTTTAATAGTTTTAGGTTTTAAATACTTCTTCAGCGTGGAGTGATTTTTAAAATGCCTATCGAAGGGGAACCGTGGAGAAATCTCAGTGGCGGATTTGCCTGCGATCTCTGAAGCTGGTAGTCATTAACATGTTCGCTTTTGGTTAAGGTGAAACAAATGTGAGTGCCGCTCATGTGGAGGCGGCCCCACTACAATTCATAATCCTAAAGCAAGTCACGAATGGAGGCAAACCAAAAAAACGCGTCGGGGATATAGAAAATACTCCCCACCATAAATGCTTACTCAGTTGAAAAACAAATAGTTAGACACCCGGGATCCTTTTAGAAATATAGAAAGCATATAAGGGGGTATTTGATAAAAAATGACTCGATTTTTATTAAAATCATTTTATTAGCGAAATAATACCTTTCGTTTTGATGGTATTTTTAAAAAACAATCACGCGAATTAGAAAATTACAAATATTAAGATCATGCGTAAAGACGCATCTCACAACTATAAGAATGCTATGACAACCGAAAACCACGCACACACTGTAGTATGCCAAATGCTCATCCGCAAACCTGCGAAGATTGTATTTGAAGCGCTCATCAACCCGGAGATCACGGTGAACTTTTGGTTTACCAAATCCAGTGGTCGGCTGGAACCTGGGAAGACGGTGACCTGGGCGTGGGAAATGTACAATGTCACAGCGGAGGTACGCGTAGGCGAGATCATCGAAAACCGGCGCATCGCCATAGCGTGGGGAGAGCCCTCCACCTCGGTGGTCTTTGAACTGGAGGCCTACGCACCTGATCAGACCTATGTGGTCATCCGGCACTTTGGGTTTCATGAAACCGGCGATGCGCTCATCGCGGCGCTGAAGGACAGCACCGGGGGCTTCACTTCCCTGCTGGACGGCATGAAGGCTTACCTGGAGCACGGCATCCAGCTCCACCTGACAGGCGATAAGTTTGCCCAGCGTCCGGAGTGAGCTTACCTCCGTACGGTTCAGGATAGATTGTGAATTTTCTATTGTGATGCGCTCGCTAGACGGGTCGTGGTGGTGGGGATCAAAAGGCGATAAGACAACGCTCAACTAAAATGAGTATGCGCCCTAGTTTGCTGGATGCACGGCAGCTCCGTTTTGCTCTGTTATATCAAAAAGCTCTGTTTGCATGGGAGCGTCTGGCTATTCATTTTTAGCATTTGTGAGCTGCTTATTCGTTTTTCGTTTGAATGCAAAAATTAGAATAACGATAAATCCAATGCTTGCAACCGCGAGCAAAGCCAAGGTGTCATTAAATCTGGATTTTTGTATGCTTTCCAACTTTTTCCTTGCCATTTCTTTGTTGTGTTGAGATACTTTTTGATTCGTTATTAACATGAGTAATTCCGTATCATCGGAAGCATCAATAATTTCAGAAATGAGATCATCATCATCAGTCGTTTCTATTCTACCAGATTGTAGAAGAAAATCAAATAAAAAAAGGGCATCAAGCGAAATCAGTTTAAGCTTTTCCTTTCTTAATGCTAAATTTTTAATGTTTTTCAAAACGTCTAAACCTGATTTGAAACCATACGATTTGTACTTATTGTAGGCTTGCACGACAGGTTGCTCAGGAAATAAGTCTCGAAACAAAATGGTGGTATCACCCAGTTGAGTCATCTCTTTAAATGATGTTTTGTATGGATTATTGTAATTCCACGCATAGTACAACCAGATTTCTCCAGTAGTGAGATTATGAACATTGGAATAAATGGTGAAGGCACCCTGGCGCTGGGCGGTTGAGTCGCAAATCTGACTGAATAGCTCAAAACTTGGTTCAGAATTTTTCAGCAATGAAGTTGCAATAGGGTAACGCCAGCATCTTTTGTAGTCATCATCTTTGTGACAAAGATTATAATTAGTGGAAACTTGAAAACTCTGAGTAGATAGCCAACTACTATCAGCTGTTATTATGCCTTTATTTCCTTGTTTATCAGCTAAATGGATTTGTGCAGTATTCATTTCAGATAGGGAGTAAGAGTCAAAAAGTTCAATTACTTCATGAACTGATTTGCACCGTCCTAGCATATGCAACATCAGATCACTTGAAGAGCCTGGGAACACTTTCTTAAAAGGAACATTTTTTACTTCTGATGCCTCAACCAAATTGATATCAAAGAACAAACCAGCTTCATTTATTCCACCTTGGGGAAAATTATTGTTAGGATAATCGAAAAATATGAAAGCTAAAGTTGAATCTGTCTCTGTTACAATTTGGATATGCGTTGAAAAATTATACCAATAAAAGTCTTCATTGTTGCCAGCCCACATTTGACCATGCTGGTCTCGTGCACAAAAAATGGTGCAACACCAGCACACTGTAGTTGTCAAGAATAATATCGGAATAATACTAAGTCTTTTGATCATTATGCTGGATCCATTTGGCAGCTAACAACCAATGGTTGTTAGCTGCCAAATGTAGCAGATTTCCAATCTCAAACAAACCATTGTTAGCTATACAGGCATCCTGCACGGTTACCTGCAAGTAGCAAGACGAAATCATTAGCGCTAGCAAGGCTGTCGCAATGGTGTTTAGTTTTTGCTCACCCTCTAGCAAACGCACTGCAAGTCGCAGGGGAAATGCTGAACCGCTAGCAGAATGGGCAGCACCAAGGGGTTCGCCACCCTGCTGGACGGCATGAAGGCTTACCTGGAGCACGGCATCCAGCTCCACCTGACAGGCGATAAGTTTGCCCAGCGTCCGGAGTGAGCTTACCTCCGGACGGCTCAGGATAGGTTGTGAATTTTTTATTGTGATGCGCTCGCTTGACGGGTCTCAGTGGTGGGGATCAAAAGGCGGGGGGACAACGACCAACTATCATCCGTAGCTTGACTTTTCAAATATCTATAAAAATATCGGATCGCAACAGCCTTTACAAATAGCTCAGTAAGCTTATGGATGATAGTGTGTTTGTTGTGTGTAGAGTTACTTGATTGCTCCAAATGCTCCAAAGCACATATTCTTATGTAGGATTTCTGTTTTTCTAAAGCCAACCTTTTTCATCAGCTCCAACTGGTAAGTTATTGGACGAGGCGAATCTTCCTTTTCTACATAGTCCAAGACTTTCTTTCTGTATTCGTTTCCCCCCATTTTTTCCAAATAATCACCGTATCTCCCCCAGGTGTATTCGTGTATTGCTGGAGATTCCTGTGATATTAAATCAGAAATCATTAGGCAACCTCCTGGTTTGAGAAGTCGATATAGTTTGTTGAAAGTGGTCTCCCAATCAATATCGTCTCTTAAATGATGCAATACTGCGCCAGCTAAAATGATGTCGAAATGGTTCTCTTTCAGTTCAACTGATCTGATATCTCCCTGCAATGTTTCGATGACTCCATTGGTCTCTATTGAAACTCGTTCATAGGCTCTATCCAACATAGGTCCACTTAAATCAACTAATGTGCAATTCAAATCAGGGATTTTAGTTAACATTTTGACTGAATAGTTGCCGGCACCACAGCCAACGTCCAAAAGATTTTTAGCTTCAGGAGCAATTCTCTTGGATGCTTCTGTTAACAATTCAAGAGATATCTGAGCATCAATGGTGGCCACTTGTCCAGTGCCAAGGTTTGAAAATCTCTCTACATCATTGTCAAAGCGTTCTTTGATTTCTTTTACAGTTGACTTATTCATTTAGTAAATGTTTTGTTTTTGTAAATGTAAGCGCCTGGTTGATGATCTAAAAAGACTAATTTTATCATCTAATAATACCTAATAAGTATAGATGGAATTAAGGCATCTCCGATATTTTCTAACGGTTGCAGAAGAGCTTAGCTTCACAAAAGCATCTCAGAAACTCTTTATTTCTCAACCTCCGTTGAGTAGGCAAATCAAAGAATTGGAAAATGAGATTGGTACTGAACTATTTATTCGAAATAACAAAAGGGTCGAACTAACAGATGCTGGAAAGTATTTTAAGCAGAAAATAGAGAGCCAACTTCAGGAATTAGAAGTTACCATCTTGCAGACAAAAAGGATCGGTGAGAACCTTAGTGGTGAATATAGGATCGGATATATCAGTTCAACATTCTCCAATACAATAACTCAGCTTGTCCAGTTCTTAATGAAGAAATATCCGTATTTGAATATTAAGCTTTATGAAGCATCCACTGCAAAGCAAATAGCTGCATTAGAACAAAGTAAATTAGATATAGGTGTTGTTAGAGCCCCTGTTATATCGACAAAGGTTGATTCAAAATTATGGTTAAGAGACTCGTTTTCCTTGGTGTACAATAATCAGATAATCAAAGAGCATGTAACCGATTTAAAAGACCTGCAAAACGAGGTGTTTGTATTCTTTAATAAGGACTATGCACCCACATACCATAGTTTATTATTGCAAATTTGTGCTTATCATGGGTTTATCCCAAATCTTGTACATGAGTCAAATAACGTCAATTCAATTATTCAATTGGTGAGATACGGTTTGGGGATTTCGATCGTCCCATCCAGTATTATACACAATCACGCTTATAGAGAACTGTCATTTATTGATTTAGGAGGTGAGTACACTACTGAGGTTTTAATCGCAACACCCAAGAATAATAAATCGGTGATAACAGAGGTTGTTAGTGAGTACTTACTTTCGTAATCTCATTACACACAACAACCAGCTATCGGGTGTATGCCCCGGCAACTAACTGTCACCGCCCTCCACCCAAGCGGATGTGAAGCAGGCATGACAGCCTCTAGCAAACGTGCTGCAGATTGCAAGAGAATTGCTAAACCGCTAGCAGAATGGGCAGCACCAGGGGCTTCACTACCCTGTTGGAGGATTTCATGATCGAGTTCGGATGCAGTGGTAGAAGTACGCATGCCTATGTCTTTTTGCAGAATGTTGTACTCCCTCCTTTATGAAACGGCAGAGATTAAAAAGAAAATCAATGTAATTACACTCACTACGGTTGTGAAAATCCCTGTCCCTTTAGACTTTGTCCATCCAGACAATCCTATGATCGTCAAGAGTGAAAAAACCCCAACTATATACCCCAAAAACCCAATTATTCTTGGTGTATTTAATCCACTTTCAGCGATAGCACCAGGATAACCATCTGTAGTCCTCATTAAGATATTTGTCATTGCAAATACAGTGGTAAGAAATCCACCAGAAGAAGTGGTAGCCAGTTTCAAAATGATATTGAGAAGCCGGGTTTCCAATTTACTAATCAGCAAATTGGCTGTAAGTGCTATGGAAAATCCGCCTAGAAATACTGACATTAGAATGAATTGACTCGAAAGCTTATTCCAATACTCTAAAGATAATTCTACCATCCTATATTTTAATTAAATGTGATAATGGTACAACCACCGACTAAACCATCAATGACCGTCACCTACCTATACCAAATCTAGCAGTTTTTCAATCCTGAACAAACCATTATCGGCTATAGGGGTGTACGTTCATCGGGAAGATGCGTAACTCGTCATCTGCGTCTCATTGGTTGGAGACCACTCCGAGAAGGACTTGAAATAGATACCTAATCATTATGCTGAAGATTCCGGTCTTCTTCGTGCCTCAGAAACCGGAATGACGTTCTCTTCCCGTTACGTCATTCCAGTTTTGGACTAGCGCAGCGAGGGACAAATACCAGAATCTTCTGGTTAATTTGTAGCAGTTGGCGCTCTGTGTTGGTTTTTTACCTAACACCCACAACCCCCATGGCTATCAGCCGCCTTCTACCAAATCTAGTGGATTTTCAAATCTTAACAACCCAGTATTGACCACAGCGGTGCATGTTCATCGGGAAGATGTGCTCGCCTGCTGGAGACCACTCCGAGAAGGGCACGAAATGGATACTTAATCATTATTGATGAAGATTCCGGTCTTCTTCGTACCTCAGAAACCGGAATGACGTTCTCTTTCCGTTACGTCATTCCGGTTTTGGACGAGCGCAGCGAGAGACAAATACCGGAATCTTCTGGTTCATTGGAGCCCTGATTTTAGTCAACGAAGGTTTCTTTGATTACTCATCTTACCTCTGAGCCTTCTTCTCGAGGAAGCCTGATTTATTTTTGATTCTCCCCTCTGTATGGTTCTTTATATTTGTGACTGACTCAGTAAACGCTCCTCCAACTCGTCAGAGCGAAGACCACCAGATCACTCGCTTGGACATATGAAAAGGATAGAAAGAGTACTGGAGGCGGTGACGAACCATGAGTTGGAACCCCGGCCCTACTCTATTTTAAGAAATGATTGACCAAAACTGGTTATAATTAAGCTGGTATGATAGATGAAAATAGCTGTTTACAGGCCATAGCGCAAGGTAGCGAGGAAGCTTTGGAGCAGCTGTACCATCAGTATGCCGACCGGGTGTACAATACCCTCATCAGCTACACCAAAAATGCCGAAGACGCTGAAGAACTCCTGCAAGACGTCTTTGTAACCATTTACAACACCGCCTCAGGCTTCCAGTACCAGTCATCTGTCAGCACCTGGATCTATCGCATCGCTGTGAATAAATCCCTGGATTTTCTCAGAAAAAAGAACAGTCAAAAGCGCTCGGGCATCTTCACTTCACTGTATGTGAAAGACTCTGCGGAGCTCAAACATGAATCTGCCGATTTTGTACACCCGGGAGTGCAGCTGGAAAACCAGGAAGACGCCCGCCTGCTTTTTCTGGCCATCGATACCCTTTCGAATAACCAAAAGACGGCTTACCTCCTCACGCAGGTGGAAGGGCTCCCGCAAAAGGAAGCTGCAGAAATCATGAACCAAAGCCCAAAGGCTGTGGAGTCTCTGGTGCAGCGGGCCAAGGCGAATTTGAAACAGGAATTAGAAAAATATTTCCCCGAACGAGGGAAATCAAAAAATAGTACGTCGAAATGAACATGGAACGAAAAAATCGCATCGAGGAGGTGATGAATAGCCTGGAGGGCATTCAAAAAGCGAAGGCGCCCCGCGATGGCTTTGCCAAAATCCAGCAAAAGCTGGCCAATCAGCGTCGGGAACAACCCACCCTCAGCAAGCCTGATCATGGCTGGATGAAAGTGGCTGCGGTGATCGCTTTGGTAGTCTGCTCAAACGTTTGGGCCGTTTCCAACTATTGGGGAGCCGACCGGGCCACTTCCGCGGATGCCAGCGCCTACCCACAGCTAGTAACTGATTTTAACCTGTACGAAAATGAATAGCAAGATCTATAAAATCGGATTCTTCATCCTTTTGATCATCAACATAGGGCTGGTGGTCCTCTTTGTATTGGGCCCAAAGCCCCCACGTCCCGAAAGCGGGATTAAGAACGAAATCAGCCGCGAGCTGGGTTTCACTGACGAGCAGAAAGCAGCCTTTGAGCAAATGGCCATGAGCCATCGGGAAGCCATCCGCAAGCTGGATCAGCAGGAGCGACAACTGGTGGGGTCTTTTTTCAATCAACTGTCACAGCCACAGCCCAATGAACCCAATGAAGAACTCCTCCAGGAAATCATGCAACTGGAAAAAGATAAGATCATGATCACCTACAACCACTTTGAAGAATTGAAAGGTCTATGCAGCGAGGAGCAGCGGATCAGGTTTGATAGGGTGATTCAGCGAATCCTTCCTGCTCTGACCAATTCATCTGAGCGGCCCATGAAGCCCCAGAGGCCGCCACTCTGATCCTTGTCTTGCAAATAACCTGAGCTGCTGCGAGGGATGATTGAATAATCCGCGTCTAAACATTCAAACAAAAGAGAAAACATGAAAGTAACGCGGATAAACTTGATTTTAATGCTTCTGGCAGGAGCAACCATTTGGATTTCCTGTAGTAGTGATAACTCAGACGACAGCCACATTGACGATGGCGAAATCCTCACCGAGCTGCCAGCAGCTTTTAGTGTCTTTGATTCTGAAAATGTCTCCGTCATGCTGACCAACAATGGCAGCGAAATCATCATAGAAACCAACGGACTCCCTAACCACACCTCGCCCTATTGGTCAAACACCACTGCCCGAGAGACGGACGGTATCACCACGGCTGCCGCGGCAGAAAACCATCCGCTTTTTGTGGAACCCACAGTCACTTCTTATGATCAAATGGCACCGGGGAATATCGATGATTTCAATGGCTCATTTTCCCTGACGGTGGATGCCGTACCAGGTCTGGCGAGCAGCAGCTCAGCCACAAGTTTGGGAGCGATCGGGATTTCAGTAAGTGGCTCAGTGATTTACAATGACCAGGAAGGGCCAAACGTTCCGCTCGATGGGGCTGTGGGGTCCCTGGATTACAACGGTGCACACACGGGACCACAGAGTTATCACTATCACCTGGAGCCAAAAGCATGGTCTGACGATGATGATCATCTCATTGGAATTATCGCTGATGGATTTTTCCTGTATGGAAGAAAGTGCAACTCCACCGGAACCTACCCTGCTGACCTGGATGAATCCGGAGGGCACACCAGCACGACCAGGTACAACACTGATGAAGAGTATCATTATCATATTAGAAACGAACTCTATCTCAATCAATACTACATTTTGTTTCCCGGGGATTATCAAGGAACCGCCAATGCGATTCGCTAAAAACTTCTGGTTCTTTCTGGTGATAGTGATGGTGGGGTGTCAGTCGAATATAACGGCTGACACCTCCGTATTCACTGAGGCTGTTCCTTTGCCGGAAGTGTTGGTTGATTCTGTCAAAATTGATAGAAATCAAGGTCTCGCATTTTATCAGGGCATTCCATTTACCGGGGTGTCTGTAGCTTCCTATGAAAATGATCAGATAGCAGAGAAAATCACCTATCTGGATGGGGAGCGGAATGGAAGCAGGCGCAAATGGTTCCTAACCGGGCTTCTGAGCTATGAAGCCACCTATATCTCAAACCAACTGCACGGTGAGGCCAAATCCTGGTGGAGCAATGGGAACCTGCGATCTCAATCGAATTTCCAAACGGGGGTAGCTGATGGCACCCAGAAAGAGTGGTATCAGGACGGTCAGCTTTTCAAGGATGTTCGACTCACAGATGGTCGTGAGGAAGGGCTGCAGCGTGCCTGGCGAAAAAATGGGAAACTCTATGTAAACTATGAAGCCAGAAATGGCAGAATATTCGGGCTGAAACAAGCCACTCTGTGCTATGAATTAACCAATGAAAACATTGTCTTCAATGACTAGATACTTGATCATCCTACTGACCATAAGCCTGACTGGCTGCTCTACCCATACAAGGGAGGCAACCAACCAGGTCAACCAGCTACCCTTTTATGACGAGGCGACATTCACACCAAAATGGTTTGCTTCTTCAGAGGAAGTCCCTGGTGATTTTCATCAAATCCCACCCTTCTCCCTGATCAATCAGTCAGGAGACACCCTGACGGAAAAAGAGGTGAAAGGAAAGATCTTTGTCACTGATTTCTTCTTTACATCCTGCCCCGGCATTTGCCCGAAGATGACCTCCAACATGCTATTGGTGCAGGAGGCGTTTTTAGAGGACAACGATGTTTTGATTTTGTCACACTCGGTCACACCTGAGTATGATAGTGCCTCCGTACTCATGGAATACGCAGCATTGAATGGGGTGGTGAGCGGCAAGTGGCATTTACTGACCGGAGATCGGGAGGTCATCTATGACCTTGGCCGCCATCAATACTTCATAGAGGAAGACCTGGGGCTGGAAAAGGCCCCGGATGATTTCATTCATACGGAAAACTTCATCCTGGTGGATGGCGAAAGACACATTCGCGGTATTTACAACGGCCTCAACAAAGCATCTATCAACCAACTGATCGCCGATATCAAAACACTAAAATCCAGTACTTAGGCGCTCTCTTTGATCGCCTTTTTTTGGTAGCATGTGCGTGCCCCGAGGGAATTGGCTCGAAGCTTCGTCTAAACTCCAAACACAGAAAAACTGACACTAAACTTTTCAATGATGAAGAAAATACTTCTGCCCATAATCCTTCTTATCTCTCTTATAGCATGCGAACAAGAGCGTATTGGAACTTCAGAAGATGATAACGAAGACATAATCTTTGATGACACTGATTTTGAAGCTACAGACTGGACCATCGATACCCACAGCAACGACGTGGATCCAAATTTTGAAGAGGTTTTTGATGACAATGCCGTCAAACGACTTGACCTGGTGATTACCGCTGATCGTTGGGAGACCATGCTGGACGACATGACCAGCCTATATGGAACCTTTGGAGTGGGAAGGGGTGGAAATTCTTTTTCAGATGAAAATCCTGTTTTTGTCCCCGCAGAGGTGTTTTATGAAGGCACCCAGTGGTACAAAGTAGGTGTTCGCTTCAAAGGCAACTCCAGCCTGGCATCTACCTGGAAGTCCGGCAATATGAAGTTGTCATTCAAACTTGATTTTGACGAGTTTGAAGATGATTATCCACAAATCAAGAATCAGCGATTTTATGGATTCAAGAAGCTAAGTCTCAAAAACAACTACAACGACAAGTCCATGCTGCGGGAGAAAGTGGCAGGTGATATTTTCAGAAACGCCGGACTGGTGGGTTCACATACTGCCTTTTATGCGCTCTATGTAGACTATGGAGAGGGCCCGGTGTACTTCGGACTGTACACCCTGGTGGAAGAAGTAGATGATACGGTCATTGATACCCAATTTGCCAATAATGACGGCAACCTCTACCAGCCTGATGGTGATGGCGCCAGCTTTGCCTCAGGTACATTCAGTGAGTCCGTTTTTGGGAAGGAAACCAATGAAGATGCTGCCGACTGGTCGGATATACAGAACCTGTTTACAGCACTGCATGCCGACAACAGAACGAGCAATGCAGCGGCATGGCGTACCAGCCTGGAGTCTGTTTTGGATACCGATGTATTCTTAAAGTACCTGGCGGTGAATACCGTCATACAAAACTGGGATACCTATGGAAGGATGACCCACAACTACTTTTTGTACGACAATCCTGAAACCAATCTGCTCACCTGGATTCCCTGGGATAACAATGAGGCCCTGCAAACCGGCAATATGGGTGGATCACTACCCCTTAATTTTTCAGGGCTTTCGTCCGCTCAGTGGCCGTTGATAGGATATCTGTATGCCGATGCCACCTACAAAGCACAGTATGATACCTATGTGGAAGAGGTCATCAATGGGGTATTTAATGCCAGCGACATGCAGGCTACCTATACCACCTACGCTACTTTGGTAGAACCATATGCTACTTCAGAAATTCGCGGGTATTCATTTCTGAACAGCAGTTCCGATTTTCAATCGGCCGTAAATACATTGAAAACACATGTAACGCAGCGATCGGCAGCCGTGGCAGCCTACCTCGACTGATGGCTTAAGGGGGAGGTATTTTTCAAATAAATCCTTCACCCAATGATTCCATCCTGTAATTTGCCTTTTCATCAGTATATTTCGACTTATTTCAATCTTTTATCTTCATCAAATCCATGCTTATTTCGTCCAAGATTTATCGATTCACCTTCTTACTCAGCCTCTTCTCCCTCCTGCTAACCATCGCCTGTGGCGGCGGTGATGGGGATGACGAACCGGAGCCAACCGCAGAAGGCATTTTGATCAACGAAATAGTGGCCTCCGGTGATGATTGGATTGAATTGTACAACGCGCTGGAAACCAGCAAAGACCTGGGTGGCTATACCATTTCGGATAGCGGCAATGAATATGAATTGCCTGCCGGCACCACCATTGCGGCCAGGGGATTTGTGGTGCTGCTCTGCAATGATCTGGGAACAGGCCTCAATACCAACTTCAAGCTTTCGTCAAGTGGAGAATCGGTGTCCCTGAAAAATGCCGCAGGGACTCTTATTGATCAAGTGGAATTCCCCAATCTGGACAATGGTCAGTCCTATGCCAGATTCCCGGATGGTGCTGATCTTTGGCAGATCACCGGTGTTACCACTCAAGGAGAATCCAACGGATCGGATGGAGCTCCGGCCATCAATTCCATCTCCAGATTTCCACTCGTGCCAGCGTTGGATGAAAATGTGGTCGTCACTGCCGAGTTGATTTCAACCACCGGAGTGGCTTCAGTAAAATTATTTCATCGCTTCAATGGCAGTGCCTTCTCGGAGGTGGCCATGACGCTTCAAAGCGGAACCTCTTACACTGGCACAATCCCGGGAATGGCCACAGAAGGGACTGTGGAGTATTACGTGGAAGCAGTAGGAACTAACGGATCATCTTCATTCAAGCCTGCCTCTGCGCCAGATAAGACCGACGATTATTTACTCAATACAGATCCCCTGCCCCAGTTGGTCATCAATGAATTTATGGCCAGCAATACCTCTTGTTGTCCGGATACCGATAGTGGAGAAGATGAGTTTGACGACTGGATAGAAATCCACAACCTGGGCACTACTTCAGTGAACCTTGCAGACATGTATTTCTCAGACGATAAAGACAATCCTTTCGGTGATAAAATCAGTGACGATGACGCTGCTGCCACTACCATTCCTGCAGGTGGTTACCTGGTGTTTTGGGCAGACGGATCCACCAGCCAGGGGCCCACTCACCTCAATTTTAGCTTGAGTGCAGATGGGGAGGATATCGGGTTGTTTTACATCGATGGACGTACCATTGACACCTACACGTTTGGCGCCCAAAGCGAGAATGTCTCATGGGGACGAACGACAGATGGTGGCGACACCTGGGGAGCGCAGGCTACCCCCACACCGGGCCAGGCCAATCAATGATGGCTGAAGCGTATTACTTTAGTCCTCGAAAGACGCTCCTGCATCACACTTCGATCCCCGACAAGTCGGGGATTTTTTTGTTTTCCCTGCACTCAGTTGAATACCAGCTGCCAGGTGGCAAAATCGGTCAATCCTCTTTAAACACGCAATATCGCTTCCAGAAAACCCATATTTTCGCCTTTGTTTTTCACGATAAGCACCGGAATGTCCGACTCATGAAATACCAGTTTTTCCGCCATAGAGCCGATCAAAATAGAAGAAGCAGTGGTTCTTCCCCGGGAGCCTATGGCGATGATATCCGCCCCAAACTCAATAGCTCGCGCATGTACCAGCTTCTCATTTTCATCCAGCTTTGAAGAAAGGAAGGAACACTCCAGGTCACCCGAAAACTGATGATCTTTCTGAAATTTGGCACATTCATTCCTGGCATGACCTCTGATGATCTCATCAAATTCCTCATACGTTTTTCCGATCTTATAATATCCTGTAGGCACGTTGTAGATATGCACCAAAGCCATGTCTTTCGGTGATTTTTTAGTCAGCACTTCTGCCTGATGCACCGCAAGTGCAGAATGCCTTGAAAAGTCGACAGGGATCAATACTTTTTTGATTTCAGGTCTAAAGTTTTCGGGTACGAGTAAAAGCGAACATGGGCACTTTCTGGCGATGTGACTGGAAACCAGGCCGGAACCTTTCAGACTCTTCTTCCTTCCCATCACGATCAAGTCCACAGACTTTACTTTGGCCAATTTCAAAATCTTATCAATAGGAGCCCCATCCCTAACGATGCATTCTGTTTTAACTTCAGACCCCTGAAAATACTGGCCAACCTTTTGCTCTATTTCTGCCTGAATACTTTCATCAAGCGGGGCCATCAAAGTAGGATACTTTTGGATAAGTTCCTCCGGAAATTCAAGGGTTTTGGCCACATGCAAAAAGAAAATTCGCTCAATAGGGAGGATTTTGCTGATCATGGCCGCATACCGGATCACATGTTCATCCATTTCCGTAAGATCGAGGGTAACGAGTGCTACCTGGTAAGAATGATGTTTGAAAGCTTCCATAGTGTTAAGAGATTCGTTGTACAACCATTATTTTAATATCAGCAAAGGTATGGGGCTGTGAAAGGTCATTTTTTCTGTTAAGCTCTCGTTAAAAAGTCGCTCGATGAAAGAATAACTCTTTGGGAGTATGGTGATCAGATCGACCTTATGGGCCAGACTGTATTCCACCAGGCCTTCTTCCACACTGTGGTGGTAGGTAAAATGAAAGTCTGATTTCACTTCTTCCAGCTGTTTGAGAATGACCTCTCGATTATCAAGTTCCTGCCTGATCATATTTTTCGCATCACGATTCAATGTAATCACATCCACAGTCAGCTCCATTTCCTTAGCCAAACTAATCAAAAACTGAATTTCCCTATTCACTGTGGAAGTACTGTAGTCACTGGCCAGGCCTACTTTCTTCAGGTGCTTGAGTGAAGTTTTATCTGGAATGACAAATACGGGCACGTCTACTCTTTTGATAATCTTTGCTGTTTTTGTTCCCCAGATTTCATCAAAACCCTTAGCTCCTTTGGTGGCCATGACCAGTAGATCAATCGCTTCGTTCTGAGCAGTCCCCACAATGTTATCCAACGAAAGGCCCCGCTCTTTTCTGAATTCATGAGGCACCCTGTTCAACCCCGGGTGCTCTTTAAGGAGTTTTGCGAACTTTCTGTCAATGCTTTTTTCAAGTTTATCGGGGTGATCTTCATAGTCTTCCTCAGCGATGAGGCGATGATACACGTGCAGTATGAGCAATCCACCACCCATCCGGTCCGCCAGGTAAATCGCCTGTTCCAAGGCATTTCCTGCTCTTTCTGAAAAATCTGTAGGTACTAGAATGTTTTTTAGTGTTTTCATGATTGAAGCCGTTAAGTGAATAATCTGAAAATCCAATGATAAAGGCAAACCCTCTGATTAATCATGACATTACCCGTTGTACATCTATGAGATAAATCAGGTGACTGATCACAGTCAGACCAGTCTCGGAAACAGGGTGAAGGCTTAACAAAGAGATCAATAAATTTTTAAAAGGAGCAGGATTCATTGGAAGATAACATTGGAAGCCCCATCTCCTCCCCAAAAATTATCTTTAATTTGGGAGAACGGACCCAACGCCTATGATACCATCAGAATTTGAGCGATACGAGCAAATGGAAAAGGAACAGCTACCAGTCCCTAAGCATAAACTTCACAAATGGACCCATTTTGCCGGGTTGTACGCCGCAGAACATGTCGCTGCCACAGAGTTTGTCATTGGTGCCACTTTCATCAGTTATGATCACCCAAAAGTGGCGACTCACTTAGCAAAATTCTAAAAATCACTCATCTCCAAAATCAGATAAAGGCAGCACAAAAAATGCCGGGCCAAAGCCCGGCATTCCATTAACACCATGAAAAGTAATATGAAGAAGTAATGAATGTTAAGGATTCTGCTTGATCAAAGGATTGTTAGCTATTTCATTGGATGGAATGAAGTAGATGTTTCGCGGATCATCCCATGGAATCACCTGAGTAGTCTGCCCTTCATCCAGATGCATCCCCGGATAGCTTCGATCAATGTTCATCTTATTTCTGACCAGATCAGTTAACCTAAAACCCTCCCAGGCCAGCTCTAGTCTCCGCTCGTGCAAGACCACCTCCAAAGCAGATGCAAATCCCTTCAGGTCTGTGGTGGTATAGAGCGCTGTACCTGTCAGCCCGGCACGCTCTCTGATCACATTTACATCCGCTATGGCTTGAGCAGCATTATTCAGATGAGCATAAGCTTCTGCCCTGTTCAGGTACACCTCGCCCAGTCTAATCAGCTGCGGGGAGTTGAGTGTAACCACACCGTCCTGGTAAGAATACTTGGTGATGAAGTATTTGGGAAATCCATTGCGTTCCTTCACCGTCACTCCATCCGGCTCAAGGTCCGGCACAATAAAGTCATTACGAATGTCATCCGGATATTGCGAAAGGAAATCTCTCAGTGGCTCAGAGGCGTATACCTCGCCCCAACCCTGCCCCTGATCCGTAAGATACATGGAGCCAATAGAAGCCGAAGCATGATCATCCTGCAGCAGGTGTGCCACCAGAAAGATGGCCTCCTCAGATTCTGACCCATTCCAGAATGAATTGAGATAATCGGCTCTGGAAACCAGTGAAAAATCATCACCATCGATCACTTTATCGGCATAGTCGATGGCATCCTGCCACTGCTCCATGTGCAGATAGACTCTGCTAAGCAAGGCCTGGGCAGCGCCTTCAGACGCATAGGCTGATCCACGACCGCCAGACATTAACTCTTCAGCTTTTAGCAAGTCTGCCTCCACCTGGGCATAGCATTGGCCCACGGTAGATCGGGCTTCGGTTGGCTCATCAGCGAGAGAGGTCTTGAGGATGATCCCCGGGTTATCCACCCCATGACTGTAAGGCAGTGCAAACAGCTTCAACAGACTCAGGTGCAACAAGCCTCTGAGAAAGTAATTCTCTCCGAGCAATTGTCGGAAATTGTCAGACGAAGACTCATCTACGGCACCAATAATCTGATTGCAGCCATTGATGGCCCGGTAGGAGGAAAACCACACATAGCTGGTGTTTTCCATGGTAGCGATGTGCTCTCTGGTGAAAGCATAAAAGAGTGGATCTGTGGTAGACCCGCTGATCATCACATTGTCACTAGGAAACTCCGACAGCTGATGGTCATTGCGCACCCAGTAGTTAGCCGTATATTCCTTGTTGTCATATACAATCAATTTCTTGAGCATGGCATAGTTGCCATTGGTGGCGGCCACCAGACCTTCATAGTTGCTAGCCAGCGACTCGTTTACAATACCATCGCTGGGAAGCTGATCCAGCTCACAGGCGGTCAATATCGAAAGGGAGATGAGCAATATATAAAATCGTTTCATGTCTGTTCTTTTTAAAATCTTGCGGTCAATTTCATCAAATACTGCTTGCTGATAGGGTATTTGAAATCCTGAAAACCAGGAAGTTCAAATGCGGCCACAGAAACCCTCGCTTCAGGATCCAATCCTGAGAATTTGGTCCAGGTATAGAGGTTATCACCACTCAGACCCAGGTTAAGGCTCTGCAGTTTCAGCGCATTGCACACGGACTGTGGGAAGCTGTAAGTCAGCGATACGTTTCTCAACCTAATGTAGCTGCCGTCTTCCAGGTATCTGGACGAAGGTGCATTGGAGAGTTTATTTCCCCCACGCTTAGGCAATGGATGGGTAGCATCGTCTCCGGGCTTTTCCCACCGGCTCCAGCCATCCTGCAGCTCCATCATGTTGTATTCGGTATAGGCTCCGTCATTGTCAAAAAGCTGTCGGGCACTGTGGTACACCTTATTTCCATACTGGTAGCTGAGTAACACACTCAACGAAAATCCTTTGTAGCTTACCGAGTTGGTCCACCCGCCATACAGTTTGGGCAGTACGCTTCCCACTCGCTGAAACTCCGCTTCGTTATAGTTAGACGTAGCCTCTCTGGACACTACATCACCGCTGGCGTCACGGTTGACTTTTTCCCAAAGAGGATCACCATTGGCCGGATCCACACCCAACCATTTCGGTAAATACCACTGTCGCAACTCCTCTCCCACTGCGGAGATCTGATTCACATCTGTACCGAAAAGCAACTGATCAGTATCAGCAAACTTCAGGTTCTCGCTCTGGTTGAAGGCTACGTTGTACGAAGAGGTCCAGTTGATTCCATTGCCTTTAAAAATGTCAGCAGAAATAGCCGCTTCCACTCCTTGATTTCTGATCTCGCCCACATTTCTTGCTTGTATTTCAAAACCAGTAGACAGTGGCAACTGCACGTCTAGCAGGAGATCGGTTGTGGTGTTATTATAGTAATCAAAGGTGGCGTTGATCCTGTTGAAGAAAGTAAGGTCCACACCGATGTTTCTCGAAACCAGTGTTTCCCACGTGATATTGTTATTGGCCAGCAAGGGAATAGTGGCCGCAGGAATGCCATTGTACTGGTCTGAAAGGTCGTAGTAAGACAGGTATGGGAACGAATTGGAACCCACATTATCATTACCTACCTCCCCATAGCTACCCCGCACCTTCAGAAAGGAGATCACATTGTTGTAGACAAAAAAGTCTTCAGAACTAACAATCCATGAAGCGGAAGCTCCGGGAAAATACCCCCATCTGCTTTCGGGTCCGAATTTGGAAGAAGCATCCGCTCTAAATACTCCTGTCACGAAGTATTTTCCTCCGTATGAGTAACTCATTTCAGATAGGTAGGAAAGTCTCGTTCCCGTCACGTTATTTCCATAGATACTCACAGGCTCGGATGCCGCCCCGATCACATTCAGACCAATAGGTATGTTTCGGGCGCTCGCCCCCAAGTTTTCGTAGTAATAATAATTACCCTCTGCACCGATAAAGCCACCTACAGTATGTTTACCAAAACTCTTCTCGCCTCTTAAAATCAAAGTGGAAATGGCATCCTTGGAAGCACCAGTAGAGGTGCTGATAGACCCTTTAGAGGCTTTCCCCTCACGGGTTCTGGGATCATAGAAAGACTCATAGCGTCCATGGGAAATCGAAACCCTGTTTCTGGACTCAACGGAGAGCCAGTCTGTAAGGTCTATGTTCAGAAAAGCATTACCCGAAAAATCCAGTCCTTTTGAATTGTTGTAGTTGTATTGTGCAGAGTGAAGCACATTTTTGCTATCACGTCCGTACCACTCCTCAGAGCTGGTGTTATCGATGTACTTGATCGATCCATCATCACTATAAGGGCTGTCCCAGGGCAGGTACAGGAAAGGATCGTATCTCCAGTCCCAAAAATCCTGATTACGCTCACTACTGATCAGGGAAAGATTGGTTTTGAGGGAAACATTTTCTTTTAGCTGGAAATTGAGGTTGGTACGTAAACTCATGCGCTCATAACCAGTCTCCAGCAGCGTGCCATCCTCCTGATAGTAGTCACCGGACACCGCATAGGTCATTTTATCAGTACCTCCACGAGCGGACAGGTAGTAATTTTGCAGTACCCCACGCTTAAATGATTCATCCAGCCAGTTGAAATCTCTATCCCTCAAGTCCTCGGGTCTCACCTTCAGGAAATTGACCCGTTCGTCTCCCCACATGATTTCCTGCAGGTCATAAAGATCAGAACCATTCATCATACTGAAATTGCCTGTGGTGATTTCTTTAACTCCCACAGACGTGGAAAACTCAATCACCGGATCTCCCTTTCCCTGTTTGGTGGTCACAATCAGCACCCCTCCTGAAGCCAGTGATCCGTAAAGTGAAGTAGCAGCGGCATCCTTCAATACGGTCACAGAAGCTACATCATTGGGCTGATAAGTACCCCCGATGATCCCATCTACCACCACGAGCGGAGCCCTGTCGGCAGTGAGCGAGTTTACACCTCTGATCCTGATCTCAGCAGGCTCCCCGGGTGAGCCACTGCTGGTGGTCACACTCACACCTGCCACCTTGCCCTGTAGCATGCTTTCAATATTCGAACTGGTGACATTCTTCAGGTCCTTCTCACCAATGGTAGTAGCAGAAGCAGTAAGCTCCCTTCTGGATTTCTCCGAATACCCCATCACGACCACTTCCGACAGTTCAGCGATATCTACCGTCATCGTCATATCTATCCTGGACTGATTATTCACAGGCACACGCTGTGACTCGAAGCCCACAAACGAAAAGATCAGCACATCGTCCGGCTCTGCCTGAATGGTGTAATTACCATCCAGATCAGTAATAGATCCCGTAGTGCCTCCTTCAATTAACACCGTTGCTCCCGGAATGGCTTCACCATCCTCAGCAATCACTTTGCCTTTGATCACCGACTGTGCGCCTGCCAAAAGCGAGACAAACAACAACGCCGAAATCACCAGACCTTTCTTTAGAGTAAATCGCTTAATCATTTGAGAATATTTTAGATACTTTCAATTCCTTATTTTTAACGTAAAAGCAAATTAATAAATAAATAATTAACTTTCAATTACTTTCATTAAGATTTATACATTTTGTCTTTTCTTTCTATTATTACAATGTTAATGAGTTCAATTCACACTAACTATCTCCTTATATGACCATCAAAAATTCCTGGTTTTTCTATGCGCTCGTCACCACCATCTTCTGGGGAGTTTGGGGAGCCATCATTGAAATCCCCGAAAAAAACGGGTTCCCGGCTACCATGGGCTACATTACCTGGGCCATCACCATGATCCCCTGCGCGTTCGTAGCCCTGCGTCTCATCAGATGGAAGCTGGACACCAGCCTCTCAGCCATCATATTAGGCTCCATCGTAGGGCTAGCCGGAGCAGGTGGTCAGTTATTACTCTTTCAGGCACTGAGAGAAGGGCCCGCATACATCATCTTTCCTATCGTCTCCTTATATCCGGTACTCACCATCGTGCTGTCTATGGTCATTTTGAAAGAAAATGCCACGACTAAACAATATATAGGTATAGTCACAGCCCTGATCGCCATATTTCTGCTGTCCTACTCCGATGGAGAAACCACCAGCTTGGTGGGATACGCATGGCTACTGCTCTCCACCTGTGTATTTGTACTTTGGGGTCTGCAGGCCTTTGTGATGAAGTTCTCCAATGAACGAATGAAAGCCGAAAGCATCTTTTTCTATATGATGACCGCCGCAGTAGCGCTGAGTCCTGTAGCCTTTGCCATGACTGACCCTGCCACAGCAATCAATTATGGATTCTCTGGTGGTGGCATGGCTTTGTTGATTCATTTCCTCAACTCCATCGGCGCGCTCACACTGGTGTACGCCCTTCGTTACGGCAAAGCGATCATCGTGGTACCAATGACCGGGCTCTCCCCGGTGATTACCATAATCCTTTCACTACTGATTTATGCTGTTTGGCCACAAACCGCCCTGCTGGTCGGTATTGCCTTCGCTGTGGTAGCCATATATTTAATCTCAGAGTAACATTTCCTTATGATTTGATCATAAAAAGAAAGATGCTTCTCAATAATAAAATGAATAATAGCTATAAACTTTTTTTATATTTCGTTTGCTTTCGTTTTTAAAAGTACATAACTTTCGAAACCTATTTAAATCATTTAATTTAATAGAAGGGAAACATTGAAGTGTATTAAACCTTAAAACTTAAAAACTAATGAAGACTCAATCCTTTAAAAAACTAATGCTCCTGGGCCTGACAGCAGGCTTAGCTGGTCTGTTCTCTTGTGGTGAAGATGAAGCCAAGACTCCTTTGCCTGTGGCCGATTTCACCTTCACGCTTGAAGGCAAAACAGTAACCGTAGTAAATGCTTCTACTGACGTGGAAACACAAACATGGGATTTTGGTGATGGTGCAACGTCTACCGACCTCAACCCTTCACATACGTACGAAGCTAATGGTAGCTATATCGTTAAGCTCACAGTAACCAACGAAACCGGTTCGGATGACAAAAGTGCGGCAATTGAAATCATTAACATTGCCATTGATGGTGACTTTTCTGATTGGGATGACATACCTGCATCCATTTCTTATTCTGATGGCGAAGGAGGTATTGCCCTCGAACTCAAACTGGAAAATCTGGAAGACGACAAACTCTTTGGATACATAAAAACCTCGTCAGAAGATAATACCAGAGGTTTTGTTGACCTATACATCAACTCAGATAATAATTCTGAAACTGGATTCAACTCATGGTACTGGGGTACAACTCCTGGATTTGATCTCCTAATAGAAGGATTTCTCACCTCAGAAAGCGCTGAGGCAGGATTTTTCTTTGGCAAGTTTGTTGGCACAGAGCCCACGGCCTTTTCCTGGGAGCAGCTTACCCCCTCAAGCACGTTCCTGGTTGGATCTGAACAAAAAAATGTTCCTGGAGGCAAGGCTTTCGAGTTTTCAATTGCCCTGTCGGAATTTCCTGAAGGCTTGATCCCAACTTCGAAACTGAAGATCGGAATGGATTTCATTTACACAGTGGAGACATGGGAGCCACTAAAAGGAACACTTCCACAATATGGACAAGAGGAGTCAGCTGCGTTTGAATACACCCTCAAGCTTCAGTAATTAACTCCAACATATTCAAATTAACATTTCTACGAGCCCGGTCAACGCCGGGCTTTTTTGAACCCTTAATCACCTGTCAAATGAAACGATTAGTAGCTCTTTTGTTAATTATTTTACCTTTTATTGTATCAGCTCAATGGTCTGGAACAAATCCCATATATTATAATAGTGGGAGAGTTGGAATTGGAACCAGCAGCCCTTCTTACGGACTCCATATCAATAAATCTACTTCTGACGCTTCTTTTCAAATTAGCAGAACAGGACTTAGTCCCGGAACCATTACAAGTACTTTTGAACCCGGATATGAAGGGGCAAGTATTTGGGGATCCTTCATTACATCCAATGGAGGACATTACTTCAAGAACAACAGTACAATACAGATGGCTCTTACCTCGGGCGGATATCTAGGATTAGGTGTATCAACACCCTCATTGGGCCTTGAGTTAAGCAAACCATACTCCACAGCAGGCATAAAAATCACCGGCACAGGCTTCGTTGGAGATATTACCGGTACAGTCTCATCAAAATATGGAGGAGCATCAGATGTTGGTCTCACCTTAGAATCAAGTCATAGTCTGATTTTTTCAGGATCAGGATACAATTTCAAAAACGGAAGTACCCGGCTCATGACCATTACATCCTCAGGAGATGTGGGCATTGGAACATCCACCCCATCGGAAGAATTAGAAGTAGCAGGAAACATAAAGTGCGTGGATCTGATAGAGACCTCCGATAGAAGTTTAAAAACAAACATTCGTGAAGATTTCAATTCACACAATGACCTATACCAGTTAAAAACATACAGATACACTTTACAATCCGACAGTTCGCAACGTGAACGCATCGGCTTAATGGCACAAGAACTTATGGAAATATATCCAGAGTTGGTTTTCGGAACAGATGCAACCGGTTATGGCATTAGCTATACTAAATTGATCCCACTACTCATAAGGGCCATGCAGGATCAAAACCAAACAATCCTTGCGTTACAAAAGGAAGTCAACACCTTAATTGATCAGCAACGAATAAAAACCCCTGGGGCCTTGGTGAAGGTTTACCCAAACCCAACACATGACCTTTTAACAGTAACATTGAATCAGGCCATCCCGACAAAAGGTCGAATCGAAATCATTAACCTTAATGGTCAAACTATGATCAATCAAGTGATCTCTGATCGATCACTAACTATCTCCACAATAAACTTGATGAAGGGTGTTTACTTTCTCAATTTAATTACCAACGATGATGTAGTGGAAACCAAGAGGATTATGATCGACAAGTAAGAAATACATCCAGTTTTCACTTTTTAATAATCATCAATCGATCTTTAAGAAAATCATGAAATACGTTCTATTTTCAACTATAATACTTCTTTCCAATATCTCTACCTTGTGCCAGACGGTCACCTATACTTCAGACGAAAGTGTGATTGCTAACCCGGAAAGAGGCTTCTATCATCATACCGAAGTACACACCGGACAGTATGAAAACCTGAACGCCGAAACACTCAAAGGATACCGAACCAATGAGGGCATCACACAAATCCTGCGGGTGTTCTACCTGGAGAACTTTCGGGAAAGCCCTATTTCGGGTGACTACCTGAATAACATGCGTCGGGATTTCGCTATCGCCAGATCAGCGGGAATCAAAGTAATCGTCAGATTTGCCTACTCGCAGGGAACCACGGCGCCCTACAACGACGCGCGACCCGAGTTTGTCCAAACGCATATCGATCAGCTCAAACCCGTACTTCGCGAAAACGCAGATGTGATTGCCGTAATGCAGGCAGGATTTATCGGCACTTGGGGAGAGTGGTATTACACTGACCATTTCGCAAACTCTCCCGGTCAAATCAGCGCCGAAGACTGGGAAAACCGACGACAGGTGGTCTACAGCTTACTGGACGCCCTACCGGAGAACCGAATGGTCCAATTGAGAACTCCGGGATATAAATTCACAATTTTTGACAGCCAGGAACCACTCAACGAAACCACTGCTTTTTCTGGTAGCTATGCCAGCAGGGTGGGGCATCACAATGACTGCTTTGTCGCTTCATCCAGTGACTTTGGTACATACGTGAACCCTGGAATAGAAAAGCCTTACCTGCGAGAAGAAACCCGCTTCACGCCTATGGGCGGGGAAACATGCGCCCTGGCCTCCCCCTACTCAGATTGCGAAAACAGTCTTTCGGATCTGGAGCAGTTTCACTGGTCTTATTTGAACATTGACTATAACCGTCAGGTATTAAGCGAATGGGACAATCAAGGCTGCTTTGACGAGGTAGAACTCCGCCTGGGCTATCGCTTCAAAATGATCGCCGGCACTTTCACAACCGCCACCAAACCAAATGGCAAGTTTGCTTTTTCACTTACCCTGCAAAACGATGGCTTCAGCAATCCCTATAATCCCCGGTTGATTGAAGTGATCTTAAGAAACTCTACCACAGATGCAGAGTACCTCATACAGCCGGATGAAAACATTAAGCTCTGGCCACTCAATGAAGCCTTTAACCTGACCTTTGAGGCAGGCATTCCGGCGGATATGGCCGATGGTGATTACCAACTCTATCTCAACCTGCCAGATCCTTATCCCTCACTTTACAAAAACCCGGCCTACGCCATCCGTTTGGCCAATGAAAGCACCTGGGACAGCGAAACCGGGTACAACAACCTGCTAAGCACTGTTTCCATTTCAGCCAGCAACAGCTCCGAAGATTATACAGGTTCGGAATACTTTACCCCCAGACTTACACAAAGCACCATCGAGGTGGAAGGCGCTGACCAAATATTTGGCGCTGCCAGCAACAATGCCATTCTCACCTATTGGGGCCGACAGAGTAACGATCTGATGCGCGTAATAGAAAGATCCACAGGTACTGGATCTTTCGAAACCATTGCTTCCATCAGTGCAGCACAGGATTACTTTCTTGATCTGGATGTTGCCCCGGAAACCAATTACACGTATCGCTACTATCTGAGCAGCGCCACAGGCAGCACGTCACCTTCGGCTGAAATCTCCCTGACCTTGAGTGAGGAGAGCTATCCCACTATTGTGATTGATGGTGAATCATCAGATTGGAACACCATTATTCCAGTGAGCAGCACCGTATCTGATGCTGAAGCCAAAGTCCTAAGGGTCTTTTTTGGGGCACAGAGTGCCTTTGCACTTCTGGAAGGTGAAGCAAATGACTACAGCATCTACCTGGATACTGACAATGATCTTTCTACCGGATTTCAGGATAACACGGGCCCACTTTCGGGAATGGATTATCAGCTGACAGAGAATGGACTTTCGGAGTATTCTTCCAATCAATGGACGACCACCAATGCCAGCATCAACAAAGCAAACGGTGATAAAACCACCGAACTGTCCATACCCCTCAATGTGCTGGAAAACCTGGGGGATAACCGAAACCTGCGGATCTATGCCACCCTCAGCAATGGCACTGCGCTTTTATCAAACTCCGAGGGTCAGCCGACCAACCTTTACAGAGCACTACCACCGGCCATTCCCGGCGATTTTTCCGTGAGAAACTCTACGGAACTCCCCGAAACACGACTGGTGGTTTCATGGAGTGCCTGTGCCAACTGTCTCGGATATACGCTGGAGCGATCTCAGGATGGTGAAACATTTGACCTCATCGGGATCTACGATACTTCTGTGAGCCTCATCAGAGATGACAACCTCACCAACATGGTGACTTACTACTATCGAATAGCGTCCTACAATGAACTTGGAACATCCGGATACTCTGAAACAGTGCATGCCACCACTGGGGTTATCCAGCTGAGTACTCAGCCGGAGCTTCCAGTCCTCTTTCCCAACCCCACGCAAGACAGGCTTTTCATCAGTACTCTGTACGATCAATTTGCCATTTATTCGCTGGATGGGGCACTGATCACTAAAGGTCTTTACCAGAAAAGCATAGACGTGAGCATGCTGCGGGCCGGAATGTACGTATTGCACATTCAAACCGCAGAGGGAAGCAAGCAACTAAAGTTTGTGAGGAAATAAGATTAGGCAATAATCACCTTTACCCCGGCATCTTCCAGCCGCTTCCGGTCATCATCAGAGAGCTTATCGTCTGTCACCACAATGTCAATCTTATCGATCGGGCATATGAAGGCGAAGCTCTTCTTTTTGAACTTACTGGAATCAGCCAGAAGGATCACTTCATTGGCGATCTCAATCATGAGCTCATTGATGTGAGCCTCCTCTATGTTAGGTGTGTAAAGCCCTGTTTTGGTATCAAATCCATCTACACCCAGGAATGCCTTGTCCACATAAAAGTTTTTGAGGCTCCGCTCTGCCAGTGGCCCTACCAGCGATTGGGAGTTTTTTCGTAGGTACCCTCCGGGAATGGTCAGATTCACCCCGGGGTGGCTAATCAAAAGCGTAGCAATATTCAAAGCATTGGTGATCACTGTCAGGTCCTCTATCTCTGTAAGGTTCTTCACCATCTCCGCAGTGGTGGTGCCAGAGTCAATTAAGACAATCTCCGAGTTCTTGATCAGCTTTGCCGCAGCCCTTCCGATCCGTACCTTCTCCTGATAGTTGATCTTATCTTTCTCCGAAAGGTTGTAATCTACCCCTACCCGTCCCTCAATTTTCATCGCTCCACCTCGCGCTCTGATCAGCAGGCTTTTCTGCTCCAGTTGATCCAGATCGTTGCGGATAGTAACTTCACTCACTCCAAATTTGGCACTCAACTCATCTACATAGACCTGCCCCTCACTATTGATGGCATTTAAGATCTCATTTCTGCGAGACACGGTTGAATTTCTGGTATTGATAGGCATTTTGATATGGGTTTAAAGCAAGATAGAAAATATTCGCATGCTAAAGCAAGCTTCAATAACAAATGAAACTTTTCAAAAGATTAAAAACATATTAAATAAGTATTTGAAAGTTTAAGTTTTATTTTTATTTTTGATTTCAGGTATTATAAAAGCTTACATAAGAATTTCATCCCATAGAATATATGCAATATTTAGGACTAGAAATAGAGAATCTGAAGTCACTGGGCGCCATCGACACGGCCAGGGAAATCAGTCAACAGCCAGAGATTTGGTTAAAAATTTGGGACTTAATAAAAAATCAGCAAAAAGCACTCAGTTCCTTCATTCAGGATCATCAATATGATAAAATCATCCTGACCGGAGCTGGTACCAGTGCATACATAGGCGAATCTTTGGAAGGCACTTTTTATCGAAACCTTCACCACAATGTAACGGCCATCCCTACCACTCATTTGGTTTCACATCCTTATGATTACTTATCTGGAAATGAAAGCATCCTCCTGATCTCTTTCGCAAGGTCGGGCAACAGTCCGGAGAGTAAGGCCGCTGTGAAACTTGCAGACAACATCAGTAAGACCTGCCACCATCTGATCATCACCTGCAACATGGATGGGGACCTGGCCACTTATGAGTCAAAAAACAAAAAATACATTCTTTTACTGCCCAAAGAAACAAACGACAAGAGCCTGGCCATGACCAGTAGCTACACCAGCATGTTGCTTTCGGGCCTGCTCCTTTCCAGACTCAATGAGCTGGATGAGCTCAAGGCTCAAGTGCAACTGGCGAGCGATTACGCCAAAGGCATCCTCACCGATCACCTCAACGAAATCAAAGAAATCGCAGACCTTCCATTCAAAAGAGCCGTTTTTCTGGGATCAGGACCTCTACTGGGCACGGCCACTGAATCTCAGCTGAAACTTCAGGAACTCACCGATGGCAGCATCATCTGCAAGCACGAATCGTTTCTCGGCTTTCGCCACGGACCAAAGGCCGTAGTGGATAATGAAACACTGATCGTATTCATCCTTTCTAACAGCACCTATGCCAGCAAGTATGAGCATGATTTAATGTTTGCGATGGACAAAGGCAAAAAAGCCCTCGCTATGGTGGCCATTGCGGAACGGATAGATTTCGACATCCCGGTGGACTACAAAATCAGTCACACACAGAACGGATTGCATCTGGAGGAAGATTTTATGACCTTGCCTGGTGTGGTACCGGGTCAGTTGCTCGGCTTCTTCAAATCACTGAGCCTGGGACTGATGCCCGACCAACCCTCCACCAGTGGAGCCATCTCCCGTGTGGTGCAGGGTGTGAATATTTATGATTTACCTTAAAAACAGTCTCTGATGTACGATGTATTAGTGGTAGGTGAACTCAATGTGGACATTATCCTGAATCGGATCGATGGCTTCCCGAAGGTAGGCAAAGAGAAGCTTTCGAAAGACCTGCGGGTGGTATTGGGAAGCAGCTCGGCCATTTTCGCCAGCAATCTGGCTACCCTGGGCGCTCAGGTGGCCTTTGTGGGCAAAATAGGCAAGGATCAGTTTGGTCAGTTGGTAGAAACCTCCCTGAAACAAAAAGGAGTGGGCACACAATTTCTGGTTCATACAAATGACCACCAAACGGGCGCAACCGTGGTACTCAACTATGACATGGACCGTGCCATGGTCACCTACCCCGGCGCGATGGAGCACCTCACAGAAAAAGAAGTGCGCAACGACATCCTGACGGAAGCCAGGCACCTGCACGTGAGCTCAGTCTTTCTGCAGCCCAACCTGAAAAAGAACCTGGTACAGCTCATGGAGCGAGCTAAGTCATTTGGCCTCACCACCTCTCTGGATCCACAGTGGGACCCTGCAGAGCAGTGGGACCTCAACCTGAAGGAGCTTTTGCCGGTAGTGGATGTCTTCCTTCCCAACCGATCGGAGCTGAAGCACCTCACCAAAACCAACTCGGTACACCACGGCATAGACGCCATCAAGGACTTTGCCAATATCGTAGCTGTAAAAGACGGAGAAAATGGTGCCATCCTCTACCACGATGGGGAAACCATCCGCAAGCCAGCTTACCTCAACAAAGAGGTGGCAGACTGCATTGGTGCCGGCGACAGCTTTGATGCCGGCTTTATCTCCCAGTACATACAAGGCAAAGACCTGCAAACCTGCCTGGACTTTGCCAACCTGGTGGGCGCCGTGAATACCACCGAAGCAGGAGGTACCGCCGCCTTTCAAGACCTTAACAAAGTAAAATCAATCGCCAAAGAGCGGTTTTCATTTTCCATTTGAACGACCTATGAAACTACAGGATCAACTAGCCCTGAATAAAAAAGAAGGCAAAGCCCTACTGGCTACCAATTTCTACAATTTTGAGACCTTGTCAGCCGTACTCACTGCGGCCAAAGAGACCCATTCGGCGCTCATTCTCCAGCTTTCGGAGAGCTCTCTCCACTACATGGGTCTGGAAGTGGCCGCCCAAATGGCCAAAAGTGCCATCTCACAGTATGGTGTGCAGGCGTGGCTCCATATGGACCATGGTGGAGATGTCAACCTGGTGAAAGCCTGTCTGGATGCTGGTTTTGATTCTGTGATGATCGATGCCAGTGAGAAGCCTTTCGCTGAAAATGTGAAAATCACTCAGGAAATCGTGCGCTATGCAGAGCAATTTGGTGCCAATGTGGAAGCGGAGCTCGGCTACATCGCCAAGCTGGGACAGGGACAGGATATGATCTACACCCAACCAGATGAAGCCCGCCGATTCGTGGAAGAAACCGGCATCAATGCCCTGGCAGTAGCTGTGGGTTCGGCGCATGGATTCTACAAAGAAACGCCGAAACTCCAGCTGGATCTGATTGCGGAAATCAACGCAGCCACCTCAGCCGCTCTGGTACTCCATGGCAGCTCGGGAATCCCTCACGATCAGGTACAGGAATCCATCCGCAGAGGGATTACCAAAATCAACCTGGCCACTGAGATCAAAAACATTTTCATGAAGAAACTTCAGGAAGTCCTCGCCGATTCGGATGAGATTGACCTGAGAAAAGTCTTTCCAAAGGCGACACAGGCAGCTACGGACCTGGTAAGTGAAAAGCTCAAAGTCATTAATTTCAGCTGATATGGGCCGGGCAGCATGGATCATTTTCTGGACAATGATCTCGGGCCAGCTACTGGCGCAATCTCCCGATAGCCTGTTGCTCAAAGATTACCAGCCCAGATCTATTTTCAATATTCCGGAAAGCAAAGTTACCAGGGCCCGTTTCCCGGTGATCGATATGCACTCACACCCGTATGCACTCACGGCTGCTGATTTGCAGCGGTGGATCGTCAGCATGGATAGTGCCGGAATCGAGCAAACCATGATCCTCACCTATGCCACTGGTGCGGAATTTGACAGCCTGCGGGAGGTTTATGGGGCTTTTGGGGAGCGCTTTCAGCTGTGGTGCGGATTTGACTATACGGGCTACAATGAGCCGGGATGGACGGAAAAGGCCATCAAAGAACTGGAGCGATGCCACAGCCTGGGAGCTATCGGCGTAGGCGAACTGGGAGACAAAGGCCTGGGCCTCACCTATTCGCATCCCACGCCTGCCTACGGGATGCACATCAACGATCCCAGAATGCAACCAATCCTAAAGCGATGTGGTGAACTGGGCATGCCGGTGAATATCCACGTGGCTGAGCCCGCCTGGATGTATGAACCCATGGACGCCACCAATGACGGCCTCATGAACGGCTTCAAATGGCGCATCGATCAGCAACGGGAAGGCATCCTGCTACACGAAGCACTAATTCAGACCTTAGCAGAAGCCCTCAGGGCCAATCCCGGTACGACTTTTATCGCCTGCCATTTTGCCAACTGCAGTGCAGACTTATCCATATTGAGCAGCCTTCTGGACCGCTTCCCCAACCTGTATGCAGACATCTCTGCCCGCTATGGTGAAACCGCGACGATTCCCAGACACATGGGCGCTTTTTATGAAAAATATCAGGATCGCCTCCTCTTTGGTACCGACATGGGTAGCGAACCTGAGATGTATGAAATTGTATTCAGAATCCTGGAAACGGAAGATGAGCATTTCTACCAGCCAGCATACTTCAACTACCACTGGCCGCTCTATGGCTTTGGCCTGTCTGATTCCATCCTCAAAAAGCTCTACAATGAAAACGCTCAAAAAATACTGGACTAAGACATTCTTCCTCCTGGCGATCAGTGGATCATGGTCTTGTGCCGAAAAGGAGACCATCATCAGTAGCGGTGACCTCACATTGCGGGTCAACCACCAACTGCATACGTCTTTACAATCCACCAAAACGGACGCCAAAGGCCTGATGGAGGGCTTTCAGCCAACTGAGTACCTCATCCTCTCTGAAGAAAAGCTGACTGACTTTGACCTTTCGGCCTACGAAGAAACATCCATCACCACCACCCTTGGGGAAGGGGTCAGGCATTCCTTTTCCGGTAAAAACACAGCCACGGGCATCACCAAACAGCTTGTACTGACCGTCTATGAAGCTTTCCCGAACTTCATCACCACACAAGTGCGCTATGTCAATGAATCAGACCAGCCACTTACCTACAAAAGCTGGGTCAACAATGGCTACCACCTCATTTCGCAGGACGAACCCCCTTTCTGGGCTTTTCAGGGAAGCAGCTCCGGTGCACGGGCAGACTGGATCAAGCCAGTAAATCCCGGTTTTTATCAGGACAACTACCTGGGCATGAACAGCTCAGACTATGGCGGGGGCATCCCCGTTACAGACGTCTGGAACAGAAGCGCAGGCATCGCCATAGGTCATACGGCCACCGCACCCAAGCTGGTGTCGCTGCCCACAGAGATGAAAGTGAACGAACGATCCCTCCGGGTAGGTGTTCGCGAGGACTTTGACTACCCCAGCTACCTGGCGCCTGGAGATACGCTCCAAACACTCGAAACTTTCGTGATGCTCCACTCCGGGGATTATTACAACGGCCTGCAGCAATACTCCGAGGTGATGCAGGCCAAGGGCATCAGCTTTCCACCGGCAGAACCAGCGGCTTTTGAGCCCATCTGGTGTGCCTGGGGATATGAGCGGGATTTTACCCTCGCAGAAGTGCTGGGCACCTTACCGAAAGTGAAGGCCCTGGGGATCAAATGGGCCGTGCTCGATGATGGATTTCAGCAGGCAGAGGGAGACTGGCATACCAACCAACAGAAGTTTCCCGGTGGCGACGAACAAATGAAGGACCTGGTGAAAACCATTCACAGTCATGGGCTGAAAGCCAAACTGTGGTGGGCGCCCCTGGCCGCCGACCCGGGCAGCAAGCTCCTGACCAACCACCCCGATATGCGACTCTACCTTGAAGACTGGGCACCACAATACATCACCTGGTGGGATGCCTACTACCTCTCACCCTCCCATGCCAAGACCATAGCCCATACGCAGGAAGTCGTGAACCTGTTTCTGAATGAATGGGACTTTGACGGACTGAAAATGGACGGCCAGCATATGAACGCTGTGGCCCCGGACCACAACCCGCTCAGCGGACTGGAAGACCCGACATTGGCGCCCGAAAAACTCCCCGAGTTCTTCAAGATTATTTATGAGCAAGCCCGAGACATCAAACCCGATGCAGTGGTTGAAAACTGCCCCTGTGGTACCTGCATGTCATTTTTCAACATGCCACATATGAATCAGGCGGTGTCCTCAGACCCTACCTCCTCCTGGCAGATTCGCCTGAAAGGCAAAACTTACAAGGCCCTGATTCCGCAAACGGCCTACTACGGTGATCATGTGGAGCTGAGCGATGGCGGCAATGACTTTGCCAGCTCATTTGGAGTGGGCGCCGTGCTGGGCACCAAATTCACCTGGCCTGCAGACAATCCTACTGTCTCGGCGAGCTATCTGCTCACCCCCGAAAAGGAGCGCGTGTGGGCTCAGTGGTTTGACCTTTACAACCAAAAAATGCTCTCCAAAGAAACTTACCTGGGCGGCTTGTACGACATAGGGTATGACCTGCCGGAAGCACACGTGATCCAAAAGGGAGACACGCTCCACTATGCCTTCTATGCCGCAACGTGGGACGGGCCGGTGACCCTTCGCGGACTGACAGCAGACACTTACGTGATCAACGACTACTTCCACGAGGTTTCTTTAGGCACACTCACCAAAGAAGCACCCGAGTTGGCGCTGAAATTCAGCAATTTTATTTTAATTGAAGCTTATCCGAAATAATCCATGCAGATCATTTTCCCTAGACCTTTTGCTATCGCTATAGACGACCTGGGCTGGATCAACGGCCAGAATGACGGAGAAGGTGGCTACGGGCCCTACCGGCTGGGCATGAACAGAAACATTACCCTGAAGGACTATGAGGCGGTGGTGGACCTGGCACAAAAAGCAGGTGTTCGCCTGCAGGGGCTGTTCATCCTGAGTGAGATGGACCGGGAAAACTTTCTGGGCGCCTATCCTACCACCACCCACATGCGTGAAAAGTGGAACAATGACACACTCATCTCCAACTTGCAGTTGGACATCATGGAATTTGTCAAAAAGGAAGCTGCCCACCTTGAGTTTGGACTGCATGGAGTGGGACATGAGTTTTGGCCGGAAGCCGGAAAACGCAGACGTGCCGAATGGTACAACACCGTGGATCATCACCCCTGGCCGGAGGAAGAGATTCGCATCCATGTGGAATGCTACATCCGCATCCTGAAACAGTACGGACTCTCGCAGGACAATGGTCATTCGTTTCCTGAAAGCTTTGTGCCCTGTGCCTACAGCTACCACTGGGACCCGGAGGGGCCTTACAGCTCGGGAAGCATCCTGAGTGACTATGGCGTGCGCTATGCCAACACGGATTTCACACAAATACCCGAATGCAACCCGCCTGCCGAACCCAATGGTGGTGGTTTTGACCACCGGGTACATGTGATGAACCGCTACAACTACGGCAATCTTTGGTATGAAATGGGCAAGCTGCCCACCACGCCGCTGGAGGCACAACCCACCGACTACATAGAAACCCACTGGCCCAACCTGCTAGCAGCCGAAGGTGAGTTGCAAAAAGACATCACTCAGCGCTGGGCCGATTACTACCAGGCCGTGCAAGCGACCAGGGATCGATATTGCGCGAAGAACACGGCCCAGATGCATTCGCAATGGCTCTACAATACCTACACGAAGGTATCAGAGCGCAGCATCGGTGTGGTGCAGATTGATAACACCCGGATGCCGGACCATGTATACCGTGGCTACTTCCCGGCCAACATGGTGCTGAAGGTGCCCCTAAAGCCCGGTGAGCATGTCTCGGCAGCCACCATCGATGGGGCGCCCATCCCGGCGTATATCGAACATGAGGGCTACGGCCACCTCTACCTGCCGCAGCTCCTGCAAAAGACCTATGAGCTGAGGTATGAAACAGGCACTGCGCCCCTCCAGCAGGTGATCTGGCATGAAGACACCTGCACGATCTTCGAGCTGACGGTGCGCGAGGCTCTGACTAAAATAGACCTGTGCCTGTACGGCACCCAGGAGCTCAAACTGCGAAGCTCCCGCGAGCCCGAGCAGGTGGAGAGCAACAACCCCGCCATCAGCATCCTGCGCTGGGAAATGCAAGGGGATATGCTGGTGATCAAAGCGAAGGCCCACGACATTCAGGGAGAAATCGGGGCGATTATGGTGGAGTATTGATAAATCCCTTATTCAGACGAGTGCTGACCTTTCTGTTGATGAAAACAACCAACAGAGGAAGAGTCAATTGAAATTAAACTTTTAAAAAAAAGACCATGACCAATTTATATAACATAATTCTACCCACGATGCTGCTTCTTTTAAGTATCCTGGTGGGCTGTAAAGACAAGGATCCTTCACCGGCTTCAAACCCTGATACCAACATCTCAAACACGGTTCACTACACTCCGTCAATGGAGTCTTTTCCCAATCCCGAAAGAGGATTTTTACATTTGACCGCAGCATTCTCCGAAGGGTCGCCCCTTGCTCAAAGCTCGCTTCAAAGCCTTCGAAATGACAATATCAGCCTGGTTTGGCGGCTCTACTATTTCGAAAAATTCAAACAAATTGACCTCAGTCAGGCACAACTTGACCTGATACAGACCGACATGGATAACCTTAGATCGGCGGGGTTAAAATGCGTGCTGAGATTTGCTTACACCAACAACTCTGATGATGGCACTGATGCACCTATTGAGGTGGTGGAAAGGCATTTAGATCAACTGCAACCTTTATTTGAAGCCAATGCAGACGTAATCGCCTTTGTCAATGCTGGTTTCGTAGGGCTCTGGGGTGAATGGCATAGCTCTACCAACAACCTGACGGACCTGGCCAATCAAAAGCGCATAGTCACGAAACTACTGGAAGTAATCCCCTCAGAAATAAAAATACAACTCAGAACCCCACGTCAAAAGCGTGACATATTTGGAGTGCAAACTGCCATGACCGATGAGGTAGGTTATTCGGATGCAGACATTGCGCGTGTAGGTCATCACAATGATTGCTTCATGGCCAGCTATGATGACTATGGTACCTACGACAACCCCAACACAGATAAAAACTACATCAGCCAGGAGGCATTTTATGTGCCCACCGGTGGTGAAACCTGCCCTCCTTCCGGAGTGGATGCAGCTGACTGTGAGGAAGCCCGTGAGACCATGTCTTTACTTAAATGGAGCTATCTCAACCTGGATTGGTACAAACCCATTATTGACGGATGGAAAAGTGAAGGTTGTTTTGAAGAGTTTGAACGGGATATGGGCTACCGGCTAGCCCTGGACTCCACAACCATCGATACTGTGGTGTCAAAATCCACGCCGCTGGATATCGCTATCTATTTGTACAACCATGGATGGGCACCCATATACAATCACAAGACGGTATCGCTGGTGCTGTCCCCTACGTCCGGAGACCCGGTGCGCATGGTTTTGGATGTGGATATCCGCAAAGCCCGACCAGGAGCGTCATTCAACATTGCAGAAACCATAGACCTGTCAGATGTACCTACAGGCACTTATGCGCTTCATCTTCACATAGCTGATCAGTTTGAGTCAATTGCCGAAAGACCTGAATATTCGGTGCGTCTGGCCAATGAAAATGTTTGGGACAGTCATACTGGATGGAATGACTTGTTTCAAACCATAGAGATCACTGAATAAGGGTAGGTTCATTCTTTAAGCTTATCGGACATTACAAGTCCTTCTGGATCTAGGAGGACATGAAGCTAACTATCAACTAAAATGAGTATGTATCTCAATCGCTAGATTCACTCAAATTTCCAGTTTGCACAGTTTATGTCAATAGGGTTATTTTAGTGTTTGTTAGGTGTTTGTTATTATAAAAGACTCCCTGCAATTTAGATTTTTCGGAAGAGGGTATCTTTCTTCACTTTGATTCTTTATGGTCTCATTCTTTAAACTTAGCCTTAAAACTGTCGTTGCATTCGTTGACTCTTCCTTCGCTTCAACTGTATAATTAGATAACACTTCCTGAATCGAATTTCTCTTGAAAATTTGCAAGATAAATTCTTCGAACTCCTTCACTAAGTTATCCATTACAAACAGATGAAGTTGTTGATTGTCCGAACTACCAGATAAAGACAAAGAATACAATAGCAATGCAGAAATGCCAACAGATTTATTGTGATTAAACTCCGGTTTCTCCAACAATAACCGATTTATAAAAGTCTGAAAGAAGCTTCTAGGAAGGTTAATCTTTGAAAGTCTTGTGTGAACAAGTTCATTAAAGTAGAGACTAGAATTTGATGATATTGCCGTTGCAATTGCAATTTCATTTGGTAATTGTCCAATTAATCTCACTCCTTCAGGAATAGTCGGTAACCTAACAATGTATTCTGCAGCCAAGTATTCTTGGAGTGACTTATGAGCAAATTCGTAGAGCTCAAATCCCGATTTAATAAATAAGCCTGTATGTGACTCCAATTCATTGATAACCATCGAAACTTCGCTATTACTCAAATCAAAGTCTTGATGAATTCTGTCATAAGAGTATTTTAGATCATCGGTTGAAAATATTGATCTTCGGCTGCTACCTGTGATATAATAAGCCAAATTAGTAAGGAATTCGAATTTACGATCAGTCTCAAACTTAGCATAGCTAGATTCTCTTTTAATATTCCTTTGTTCATCCCATTCTTCCAGAAGAAGGTTGACTATTTTTCTATATACTGTTTTAGGTTTTTCTGGAATTGTTCCAATTCGCTCAAAAATTGCGCAGAGGTGTGCTATAGTAATAGGTCGAATAGTTGTATCTGAGAACGGAGATTCTCCGACTGCCCTAATAAATTTTCCTGCTGATTCAACGCTCCCCAACCATTTTGTAGCAAAATCTTCAATTTGTTTTGAGTTTAGAGGGCAGATTTCGTACTCAGAGAATTTTTCAAATGAGTAGTAATAATCTGCCGTTCTTGAAGTTAAAATCATTCGAGAAGTTTCCAGCTTTGTTGCAAGAGAGGATATTTCCTCTAAAACTAGATCACGGTGTTTTTTGAAGCCTAACTCGTCATAACCTTCAATAATCAGAAGGATGTTTAGCGAATTCAAAAGTTCAATAACAATTTCCTCTTTCTTTTCATAAACGAGTTCATATTCAACACCTTGATCAGTAATACCTTGAAGAGAGAATAAGCTGTATATGTAATCAACAATTATTTTATGATTCTTATTCGTTAAAGGCTTATTGAAATCTCTAAGTCGAATGAGTATGGGATAGTTGAATTTTTCGGAGTAAAATTCCTCATCAAAAAAGATCGATTGACAGATGAACTTCATTGAAGTTGTTTTACCTGCTCCAGGTTGCCCTAATATTGCGATATGGCTCTCTTCCGATTCAAAAATATCCAAGAGACCTATTTCTTCAATTTCTTCTTCGTCATTGATTCGGTTTCTCCTAGGATAAACGTAAGTATTTAGTTTAATATAGATGTCTTGGGTTCTTTTAGCCTTTTTCAGATCCTTGAATATTACTTCACTCGACCAATTTTTTACATGGTTAATATGATTTATTAGAGATTTCTCGATCTCCTTCTGAGAAGAACCAAGCTTGAATTTATTCTGGGTGAAGAAATCGGATGCAATTTTGAATGCCGTTTTTACTCCTTCTTCTATTAATAGTTCTTCAATCATTTACTACGAGCGAGTAATAACACCTAAAACAACAGGCTAACAACCACCAATGGTTGTTATGCCTTATAACGTTACCAAATCTAGCAGTTTTTCTATCCTGAACAAACCATTATCGGCTATAGGGGTGTAGGCCCCGTAAGGGAATCATCATAGCCCCCTGCTATCTCGGTTGGAGGCAACTTCAACAAGGACAGGAAGAGTCTGCCTATCATGTTTAGATTTTGGAGGGGTTGTGCAACAGCTACGCTTGTTAGCGATTCTTATTCGAACATGTAGGCAGTTAGAGTTCCTTCTTCGTTGGCCTTAATTCCGTTCCGAAGTTCCTTGTTTGGGCGTTCGTTAGCGGTGTTCGCCAAGTACTCGAAGAAGATTTTAGCTCCTTCCAAAAGAGTTTCTTTTACCTCAGGCAAATCGCCAAAATTCATGTCTGGTTGCTTCTCTGGGAAGACATGTCGTTTGTTGTTGTACTTCTCGTTAATTAGATACTTGGCCATGGCAGCCATATACATATTCTTCATCAATGCATCGTCACCACATGATTCGATGACCTTACCAAAAATTAGAATTTTATATCCGTTTGTATGGTTACACCACTTCACCAAACTCTTCAAGGCGAAATAGAATTCCTTAGAATAGTTCGAACGTTGAATAGGAATGGACAGCAGGTAGTTGGAAGCCTCCAAAATCTCCAAGTCAACTTTATTATACTGTTCAAATTCATTGAAGCTGTTCAGTTGTTCGAAAAGGTTCTCAAAATCCTGGCAAGTCGCCGAGTTCAGCAGAAAAAAAAGGAGTGTGCTACTTAATAGAAGGTTTTTCATTTGCGAGGTAAAAATTATCACTAACAACACACCAACACCCCCCTGGCTGCCAGCGGCCTTATACCAAATCTAGCCGTTTTTAAATCTCAAACAAACCATTATCGGCTATAGGCATAAGGCGGAGGAGGCTGTTCTCTCCATTATTCAATAATTGGTTTCTACAAGTTCAAGTATTAAGGTATCACCTTGAAGCCGGTTATAGTTGTCTACTCGAATCAATCCGGCTTCCTCATTCCAGAACTTAACATTGCGTTTAATAGTGTCATGAATCATGATGGTTCCCCAAAAAACGGGACAGTGAGTTTAGTTCTAATTTGACAACTAAATTTACTGATATGACACGAAAGAAGTACACTTCAAAATTCAAGACCAAAGTGGTATTGGAAGCTATCAAAGAAC